>VOFI01003600.1_pt1 | contig 23531 bp, 34 predicted proteins | sample 5384131 | NCBI WGS metagenome assembly VOFI01 (sample SAMN12384728, study PRJNA508395) | human gut metagenome | isolation source: healthy gut H | host: Homo sapiens | reverse complement strand
GGTTTGATGGCCTCCACGCACGTTGTGATATGTAGATGATAATCATTATCACTTTACGTGTGTGTAGTTTTCATGAAAACGGTTAGTCGCTTTGACCGTGATGGTTCGGGCCGACGTGGAAGGTTGGGCACGGAAAAGATGGCGGGTGTGGTAGCCTTCTGCTTTTCCGTTTTTTTCATTGTGATGAAGTCCTGGTCTTCATCTTCGAATGGCTGCATCGGGCCTTTCGGTTTTCCGTCTTCGAACCATTCTACTTTTCCAGTCCGGATCCCAGTCCCAGATGTTGGCCACGACTTGTTTCGGGTTGGCTCTTGAATTCTCCCGGCTTATAGGTGCGGAATTGGTAGTCAGAGGGTTTCCCGGTAGCTTTGTAGTGCCATTTCACGTTTTTTGTCGTCTACCCTACTATAAGGTAATCCGTTGGGAGCCCCGCACGGTTCCACGTGTCCGGCCCACCACGCTCCGCAGGCGGCTCCTATGTTGTGCTCGTAGATGTTAGCCGCAGGTTGTGCGTTTTCGTAGAAATGGGTATGGCCGGCAAATATATGTACCTGGTAATCTTTGAGAATGTCCAACAACTCTGATGTATTACTTGTGTTTCCACTGCCCTGCCGTTGTATTGAAGTAGGTGCGCAGGTTGAGGAACACGAGACGGCCTTTTGGGCACGTAGCTCAAATCCTTTTTCAACCATGCCAGTTGGGCCGGAGTAAAAGCTTTTTGTATTTCTTTCCGCCTTGGTAGTCTATGTCTTTCATGGTTACGACATGTACCTGGCCGATGTTGAAAGAGTAATCGGTAGGGCCGAATGCTTTGTGGTAATCGGCTTTCTCCATAACCCGATTCCGGAACTGCCGTACGTTCCATATCGGCATACTTTAAGGTTGAAATCATGATTTCCGATGGCTTGGAACATCGTCAGTCCCAAGTGGAAACACATTCTTTATATGGTTCTACCAGGTTCATGGCATCCCAGACCAAATCTCCCACGGCCATGCCTACCACTTCTTTGTCCTTTGAAAGAATCCACAGTGCATTTCAGGTCGGGAACGGTTTCTTTCCGGAAACGGTCGAGATGGGCGTCGGTTTTTCACTTGAGGGTCGGAAATGGCAATGTACAAAACCGGCGGGTAGGGGTTTTCCGTGGTTCAAGCGTGAAATTACGGTGTTTTTCTTGCGAATCCGCTTTTGGAATTGGTAGAACCTCAGTCCAGCAATTCCGTCGGTTGCCGGTAACTTGTGGTAGGCAGATGGGGTTGAGATGTAAACCAACGGTTGGCGTTCTGCATCGCTTTCCATGCGGTAATGTCCCGTGCCATCGGTCGTAGTGAAATTACGTCCGTCTGTCACGACTACTTGGGCTACGGGTTTTCCTTGGGTGTCGGTGATACGGCCTTTGACGATTCCCGGGGCTGCCGAGGTCTGGGCAGCCATCAGTCCGCATAAAACAAACGGGAATAGGATATGTTTATAGTTACGTTTCATAGCTTTTTAATGTTTTCTGAGTTTTACTTTATCGAATAGGGCGATGATTGCTTCCGGTCGGTCGGCCGAGCGCAAAGCTTGCTCTAAGGTTTGGGTGTCTTGTTCGAAGCAGATTACGTTGGCGCAGTCCAGGATATGGGCCATGTTGGTGATGGCGGCATCGCGGCTAATCTGATTTTTGTTGACGGCTTTCTTATAATATTTATTCACCTTGTTGACGGCTTTGTATACCGCCGGTTTGACTATTTCTACCGATGTGTCGGAGAAACCGACGGACATGTCGTATTCGTGAGTATAGTTATGGACGAAAGTGTCCCACTTTTAGCGATACCCTCTCCGAGGAAGTGGTCGGATTCGAAAACTACTTTTTGCTACGGGAATGTCGCCATATATGTCGAATACAAACTCCGTGCCTGACGCTTCTTTGCTCTCGGTGTTTCTTTTTTTCCGGATGGGACGTGGAGACGGTTGTTTCCGTATGGTTTTCCGGACGGGCTTCTACGGGGACTGTTCCTGCGCAGCAGCAAACAGCCATTGCTACAATAATTTTTTTCTTATGTTCTTCTATGTTTTGCTTTACTTCTGCCAAATCAATTTGATGGAAAACTCATCGCCGCCCATGTTTTTCTTGGCTTCCTGGTAGTTTGCCATATTGGTACGTTGCACGGCGGCCGGATATTTAAACCTTCGAGGCATTTGGTTGTGGCTGATTTGTATGCCTTCTCCTACGGGGAAGAACCGGATACCCCGTGCGGTTGTATTCGAACCATTGTTGATAGTCGCAGAAATACAAGGCCACGAACTTTTGATTCATGATACGCTCCAAGGAACCGTCGTATCGGGCTTGGGGATTGTCGAAATAATCGGCGGGGAGTGTGGCGTTCCACTGTTCCACAGAAGCCTGTACACACCTTTCTTGTAAGCGGTTTCAGCTTCTGTGGCACCTCCGGGGAGGATTCCTTTTTTGGAACAATTCTGCCTTGATGAATTCCACTTCTGCGTACGACATCAAGGTAAGCTCCATAGGAGCCTTCTGCCATGCTTTGGTTGGGGGAGGGAAGCTGTTATGGCCGGTAGAGTCAGATAACCACTGGGAAGTCCCACGTAGGCTTTGGTACCGTCTTCCTGTTCCACTTGGGTGGCAAATACCGGCAGGCGCGGGTCATTCCAAGAGTTGAGCAGGTCGATGAAGAATTCAGATAAGTTGACGTATGAAGTGAAATCTTGAGGGCGTGCCATGGGTGCCTCTTCAGAATACCCGAGATGCCCAACATGGCAGCATCGTCATTAGATTCGAATACGGGGATACGTAGCCGGATTGTTGTACATTTCTTTGTAATTCGGCTTGTGCGTTAAAACCTTCTGCATCCAAGAGCCGGGTCAAGGTACGCATGCGGAGCGAATTACAGAATTTCTGCCATTTCTTGATGCCTTCTCCGTCGGTAGTGCTGTAAAGCATGTCTCCGGAAGTGTTGTACACGAGTCCGCTTTCTGTGTCGAACAAACTGTTGGCCGTTTTCAGATTGTCGAGGATTTGCCGGTAGGCTTGTTCTTGCCGGTCGAACCGGGGAGCAAGAATACCTTGGTCGGCCGAACAGGCTTCCGACATGGGAATGTCACCGAAAGCATCGGCCAATATGCCGTACATCCAGCTTTTGCAAGGTGAGGGATACAGCCTCGTAGTTCGGTTCTGGGGAAGCCAGTTGGGCATTGAGCCGTTGGATTTCTTTTGGCATTGTTGATCCATTTGGTAGGTGTTCCATGTTCCGTCGCCCCGGAGTCTGTCATGTTCCACCATCCGACCCCGCTTGTGCCGTTATTGCTTACGAGACATTGCATCAAAGGAAATGTGTAGTCGTAATAGCGGTTCCAGTTATAAGTGCCCATGTCGTAAAGAATCGGGTCGAGCAGAGTGCCGGGATTCACCTTTTCCATACGTGTGGGGTCTGTATTCAGTTCATCGAAGTCGGTACATGACGAGCAGGCAAAGCCGCTTAATACCATTCCGAGTGTGATATTTCTTAAAAGATTCGTTCTTTTTCATTGTTTTTGTTCTTTAGAAAGTAAGATTGAGGTTGAAGCCGAAAGTGCTTGTAGTAGGCAGCGAGCCTTGTTTCTATACCGGATACCATGGAACTGCCATCCAAGGCTACGGATTCCGGGTCGAAGAGAGATAGTCAGTGAAACACCACAATTGCGTCCGTATACGGCTATCGAGGCTTTTGAGAATGGAGATTTTTCCAAGACTTTCTTAGGGAGTTCGTATTCCAATCGGATTTCTCTGATTTTCAAGAAAGAGGCATCGAACGAGTTGGTTTCTACATTGGCTCTCCGATAATACTCCTTATAAAAAACTTTCGATAGTTACCACTTTCGTGTTGGGCGAGAACGTTCCGTCGTCATTCCGTACCACGCCCGGTGCTATCATGTACATTCCGCTTTGGGGCGTGTAGCCGGCGGCTGCAATGCGCGGGTCGTTGGCATCCATATAATACTCCGTGCCCGGAAGGCGTCCGTTCAGGGATTGTGTGAGTTTGCCTTGTTCCATCATTTTGTGGAATGACATGCTGTAGATTGTACCGCCTACTTGTCCGTCAAGCAATTCCTAATTTTAAAGCCTTTTATAAGAGAACTCATTATACCATCCGGCTTTCCAGTCGGCATAGGCTGTACCTTACATATTCGATTTCGTCGGCTTGTTCGGAAGCCGTTGTCTCCGATAATCACGTTGCCCTCGGGGTCGCGTACCCAGTTTGTAGCCCCATAACCCCCCGTGGTACCTCCTACACGTCCGATGATGGATGCGGTTCCCACAGTGCTGATGACCTGGTTTTCGTCTGCTCCTTCAGCCAGTGAAAGTATTTTATTGTCATTCTTCGACCATGTGAGCGTCGTGTTCCATCGGAAGTCGCGTGTCAGGACCGGCGTGGCCGTGATTTCCAATTCATATCCCCTGTTACGGACGCAGCCGGAATTGATTGCCGCGGCTGTATCCTTCGTGGTCGGGTCGAGAGGAGCATCCAAAATTTGGTTTTTAGTGCGATTATAGTAAAACGAGAAGTCTACACCTATTCGATTGTCGAACATACGGAAGTCGAAGCCGGCCTCGTAGTTCGTCGAGATTTCAGGTTTAAAGTCTTGATTGTATAAAGTGGAAGCCACTTCGGCCGCCCCCGGAAAATTGCTGTTGTCGTAGCGGAGGTCTTATAAGGGTCGGTGTCGTTACCGACTTGGGCAAAAAGAAGCCCTGGAGCTTAAAGAAACTGACGGGGCGGGCAGGGCAAATAATTCATTCATGACGGCACTGACGCTGACCGACGGATAGAAGAAAGAACGGTGGTTACGGGGAAGGGTAGACGACCAGTCGTTGCGTCTGTCACATCGAGGAACAGTTTGGACTGCCAGGATAGGTTGGCGGTGAAATAAAGGCTGTTCAAAGCTTTCCGTCGGATGGTATTCACGACGTTCGGGTTAGAGATTCCGTTAGACAGCTTGTACACACCGGGGGTAATAAGTCCGTTGACGGAAGCCGACAGTAAGTCATAACGTTGTTGCATCATGTTGCCTCCTACGGAAGCATTGAGGTGGAATCCTCCGTCGTATGAATCATGATAGGTCAACAAGGCGTCGCTATTCAATTCGTAGTCGAAAACGTTTTCTTTTTAAAGAACCCGTTGCGGAATACCACGTCGCTGATGGGGCGATGCTGTTCGCGTTGGTCGGCCGAGAGGTTGTATGCCGGAACGTATCATGAAGTCGAACTTGCTGCTTAGCTTCAGGTTGGCCGATACGGTAGAGACGACGTTATGCTTTTCCGAAGGGTTCTCTGCTTCATACAGCGTGACAAAGGGATTACCGATGTAGCTGCTGTAAGGCTGCAACTGTTCAAGTCCTTCCTGCCCTTTTTTCCACATGGGGCGCAACCAGTCCAGGTTCACGTTCGGATTCTGGAAGATGAGGGAAGTAGGCAATGGAATTACTGTTGTATCCCAATGCGGGAGTGTTGTTGATTTTACGATAAGTATAGCTCGTTTTGAAGTTGACACGTAAAGCACGTGAGATTTGTTGGGCTGCCGATACCATGGCCGATACGTTGAAAGCCGGTATGGGCAATATCCATTCGTTTTTGGTATGTGTGATAGAGGCTCAGGTTGCCCCGGTCTGATTTTCCGGTCAATGCTACGGAATTGGTCAGTGTATAACCTGTTTGAAACAGGTCTTTCCGGTTGTCTTTGTAAGCCACCCAAGGAGTCGCAGCATCGGCACGGCCTTGGTTCTCCGGAGAGTATTGATAGAACATCTGTCCTTCGAAACGCGGACCGAATGCGCTGCTGGGTTCCACCGGTACTGGGGTCCCGTCCGGACCGGCACCGTATGAATAGTAATGTTGTCCGGCGTATGCCGTACCTTCCGCACCGATGTTTTTGGCTTTGTCCTTGTCCGAATTCATATTGATAGTCGGGCCAACGCATGACGTTATCCATACTGACGTGGGCACTATAAGAAACGCCAAGCCCCTTTTTGGCATTGGCTCCCGATTTGGTCGTTACCATGATTACACCGTTTGCTGCGCGCGAACCGTACAAGGCTGTGGCACTGGCTCCTTTCAATACCTGGATACTTTCGATGTCTTCCGGATTCAAGTCTGAGAAACCATTGCCGTAGTCTACCGAGAGTTCGGCTGCATCGCCGGCCCGTAGGCCATTCCCGGGTTGGTCATCGGGCTGCTCAGGGGAACACCGTCTACGACTACCAAAGCATTATTGCCATTCGCATTCAGTGAAACATCTCCTCGGACGGATATCCGGCTGGTACTTAAAGGTCCTCCGGAAGAGATGATGCTCAATCCGGCCACTTTTCCTCGTCAGAGCCGACGACCAGTTAGCCGGCATTGTACCGGTGATTTGGCTGCCTTCCACTTTCGTCGTGGCGTATCCCAAGCCTTTCGTCGCGCTTGATGCCCAATGCGGTTACCACTACCTCATTGATTTCTTCCATCTTCCCTCCAAATGAACTTGAGGGCTTTATTGGAATATTCGATTTCTTGTGTCTTGAAACCTACATATTTCACCTCCAGGCGGTCCTTGGCTGTCAGCGTCCGTTTGCTTTCGAACGAAAAACTTCCCGTCCAAGTCCGTGATGGCCCTTCTTGACTGTTCTTTACCTTGATAGTGGCGCCCATTAACGGTTCACCCTTTGTGTCCGTCACTTGACCTCTCACCAAGCTTTGAGCCTATGGCATGGGTCGTCAGGCTGCTGATAGCCAGGATTGCCATACTCTTGCCCCAATCTCGTTAAAACTTTAGTTTCCATTTTCTCTATTTGCTATATGTATTTGAGTCGCTTTCTAAATACACTGCAAAGGAACTAAAGTCTTTTAAGACACTGTAACGTTCGTTTTAAATGTTGGTTGCAATGCTATGTCATTCTCTGTTAATGAGAATAAAATCAGTCCTATATGACATTTGAAGAAGAAAAAAGAGAAGTACGAGGAACTCCTTCCTGTACTTCTCTTTCTATTATAGGTTGTGTGTTTTGTCTTCCTTATTCCTTGTAGCCCGCTATTTCAGCTATCTTTTTAGGGATTTCCGTGTTGTCGATACGTCCGGTGAATTCTTCGGCACCGGCTCCTATGGCAAACACCGGAACATAGCCGTTGGAATGTCCTCCGCTTTGCCATCCTACCATAGCTTTCCTGAGCCATGAGTTGCCGTGCTGTAGAGGCAATGATGTTTTCGCTTTCATACAAAGTCTTCGTGTCTTTGGCCACTCCTTCACAGAAATTCTCGTATGCTTTTTTGAGTTGCTCCGTTTCCCGTTCATCCAATGGTATTTGAGACCAAAATCCGAAGTTATCCTCAGAACTGCTTGCGTACGGAATCCCACGTGAACTTTTTTGCCCTCTTTCTGGTGTTGTGCGGCTATCATTTTACTGAAGGCTCCCGCACTTTGTTTTTGGTATTTCAGCAGGTCGGTACGCAGTTCGTACTTATGTTCCTAAAAACAATCCCTCCGGTCTCGTGGTCGGCTGTGATGATAATCAGCGTTTCGTCAGGATGCTGTTCATAGAACTCGTATGCCACTTTGATGGCATTGTCCATGTCTATAACCTCTTTAAAAGCTGTTGCCGCATCGTTGCTGTGGCAAGCCCAGTCGATTTTTCCGCCTTCCACCATCAAGAAGAAACCGTCCGTATCCTTTTGGCTGAGGAAATGGATGGCTGCCCGGGTAATATCCTGTAAGGTAAGGTCATTCTTTTGGCGGTCTATGGCGTAGGGGGATACTGGTACGGTCTGCCTTGCTAGCCGTTTCGGTTTTGGCAACAGTGAGCATTTTATCGGCTTTTTTTGCCTTTTACGGTAGTCGGCATATCCGCGTGCGATGGTATAACCGGCCTCCCGGCATTGTGTGTACAAGTCCTTATTTCCGCTCAGTTCATTGTTTTCCGGTTGCAGGAAATCGGAACCGGCATAGAAATCGAACCCGGCTGCTATGAGGTCTTTGCCGATTTGATGATACATGTTCCGGTCTTTTTTTACGTGGGCATAGAAAGATGCGGGAGTGGCATGATCCACGGATACGCTTTGTGGTGACGCCCACGGCCTTCCTCTGATTTGGCCAAAGCGGCTATGCTATTGATGCGGGTGGTCAAGTCGGACTTGATGCCCAATGCTCCGTTTTGTTTTGTTTCCGGTAGCAAGGGCCGTTCCTCCGGCGGCAGAATCGGTTACCCCTGTTCGTACCGGAATACGTCGTGACAAGCCCCACGTATGGAAATTGTGCAAAGCAGAGCGGTGATGTTCCGATACGCCCTTCCACGGCAGCCATATAGGTCTCCGTTCCGTTTACTTGGTTGACTCCCATTCCGTCACCGATAAAATAAAATACATACTTGGCTTTGCCCTCAGCCATTACGACCAGTGCCATACAAAGGACGGCATAAAGTGATAGTAGTCTTCTTCTCATGATGATATCAATGCTAATAGTTGATGAGCCAAAGTTACGGAAAAATCGGTCTGATGTTCAACAAAATCTAATATTTTCCGCTGCGGAACAGAGAAAAATATGGTGATGTGTCAAAAGTGCAACGAAATATAATTGCGTTAGGTTATATACGGCAATTGGATGAATAGAAAGCAAAGCATTAAACTTTTTATCCTAAGTTTATTGTTTATTTTGAGGTTATGGGATATTTTTTGCAACCAATTATTTAAATAATAAGCGTATGAAAGGAAGATTACTTTTTTTTAGCATGGCCATATTGTGTGGCGTTGTGACTGTAAATGCACAGTTGATTCGAAGAAAGGAAAAAGCTGCGCAAATGAAAGTGGGAACAGAGAATATCCTGAAGGCTCGTCCGGTTTTGGCTGTGGAAAAGAGTGCAGCCTGCGTCGGCAGAGGAATATACTGTGTATAACGGAGAGGTTTCTGAGGAGCCGTATTATTGGTATGAGTATGACGCAAAGGGGCAGATTGTTTCTTCCTCTTCTGTATATACCATGAGTGGAGAGGTTGACTCTTTTTATGTTCAGAAATCCTCTTATGACTATTCTAAGGGATATCCGGTGTTATTGGACCAGTATCATTACCGGGAATCGGCCATAACGCATGAGAAAACCCCGTTTGAATATCGTCAACGTACTACGATGGAAGGAGGGGTACGTACGAAATTGAGAACGAAAATTATGACATCATCGAGTTGGACCAGGCGGGGCGTGTGACACGGGCTGTGGAGGATGTCCGTGAATTCCGTATGGAGGACATCTATACCTGAACGGTGAGGTTCCTTCTTCATGGAGGAATTTGTATGAAGAATATGGAGGTGGCGGAGAAGTCCTTTATAAGACAGAGATGAACGTGACCGATATAAAAGAGGTTTATGCTGCGGTTCCGTTTAATGCTTATGCTATTGATTTGACAGAAAATTTCGGGAGTGGTACGTGGATTTGTAATGCTACCGGAACCGTTACTGAGGACGGAGAGACATTTGACTTGGTGTTGACCGGAAGTGTGAGCGAGGACAAGAAAACGCTGACACAGACCATGAAAGCGGGAGACATATTGATGATGTGGTTACGCTGACCTATACGGATGACAACGGTAGCTATGTGTTGGAAGACCGGGATAACTCTTACGGTGACCTTTTTTTATGAAAGAGACACATGTATTCAATGAAATGGGAGATGAGGTTGAAAATTCAAAGGGAAGAAATCGGAAACGAAGGCGTAGAGTATTCTTCGAAAGAAAAGATGGAGTGGGGAGTACGACGAGCAAGGCCGTCCGCTCCAGCATGAAACGTTATATTGCAGACAGAGAAGGCAACTTTGAATTGAATTCCATTCTGAAGTTTACGAAATGGCATGACGGCTCTTCCGTTTCTTCGGCTGTGGCAGACGGAGAGGTTCTGGGGGCTACGCTTTATGCTTTGATGGTGTGAAAGTTTGCGATTTGTCTGCGGAAGAAATTGCAGATGTAAAGGGGTACGTACAGAAGAGTGGCATTTATATCTTGGTGAAGAAAACGACTCGCGGTACAGTTACGGAAAAAATTGATTATCAATCGTTAAGGAGTAATATTTGCCTCTTTTGAGAATATTCCTCGTGTGTCGTCTCGAGAGGGAGCGGCGCACGAGGGCTTTTTGTAAGTAAGAATATAGTTTTTTAGCGTTTTAAGGTTATAAAGATTGTAGACATGGTAAAACAATGTACGATTTTGTTCGGCTGTCTGGCTTTGGGCGACTTCGTGGTGTGGGCCACGGGGGTAAATTGCCGGGCAGCATTATCGGTATGCTTCTCCTGACCGCCTTCTTGCAGATGGGATGGGTAAAGCTGCGTTGGGTCAAGGGTATCTCAGATTTTAGTAAGCAACATGGGGTTCTTTTTTCGTTCCGCCGGGAGTGGCCCTGATGCTTTATTTCGATGTGATTGCCGCTGAGTTCTGGCCGATTTTTACGGCCACGGTGGTCAGTACGGTATTGGTTCTAGTCGTCACGGGGCACGTGCATCAATGGGTAAGAAGACATGGAGTATTTAGAAAGTGATTTTTTCCTTATCGCGCTGACGTTCGGCGTGTATTTTCTGGCCAAACGTTTGCAGGCGCGTACAGTCGGGTGGTGTTGAATCCCATATTGTTGGCCATATTGGCCTTGATAGGCTTCCTGAAAGTTACGGGTATTTCGTACGAGACGTATGCCGGGAGTGCTTCCATCATCGACTTCTGGCTCAAACCGGCCATCGTGGCTTTGGGTGTGCCTTTGTATCTGCAACTCAAGAGCATCCGGCGGCAACTGATGCCGGTGTTGGTTTCCCAGTTGGTCGGCTGTTTTGTCGGCATTGTTTCGGTGGTATTGACCGCCAAATGGATGGGAGCCTCCGATGATGTGATTATTTCCCTTGCGCCCAAGTCGGTCACGACTCCTATTGCGATGGCCGTGACGGAATCGTTAAACGGTATTCCTTCCCTGACGGCTGCCATTGTCGTGTTGGTCGGACTGTTCGGAGCGGTATGCGGGTTTAAGATTCTTCAGGTAGGGAGGGTGAAAAGCCCTATCGCCCAAAGCCTGAGCATGGGCACGGCTTCGCACGCCGTCGGGACATCGCGTGCCATGGAATACGGGCGTATTTATGGGGCGTATGCCAGCTTAGGATTGATTCTGAACGGGTTGTTGACGGCTCTTTTACGCCTTTGATGTTGCATTTATTAGGTATTGTTTAAGAGGAGATAAAGTGAGCCGGTTCGATTCACATGGTTTCGAACCGGCTCATCACAAAACATTGTATTAACTTAAACAAGAAGTTACTTTGACTATCACTTTCACTGACTTCTTGGTGCCGTCGCTCATCAAATCCTGACGAATATAGATACCGCGTTGTTTCGGCTCATCTACACGTACGCCGTTGATGGTATACCATGCTGTGCTTACTACGTTTGCCTTGCCGTCGGTAACAGCATCTTCTATGGCAGAAGTGAAGTCTCCCGGTTTGTTAGCATCTCCGTCACCGTAATAATAGAGGCGGAAATTGTCAAAGATAGCCCAGTCGTTAGGAATTACTTCTTTTTTGCTGACTCCGATGGTGACAGGTTGCCCGTTCTCCGATACGTAGAATGAGAAGTTACCTTCGTACAATCCTTCGTCGAATGCAGCTTTCGTCCCGTTCACATTGTTCACCACAAAGTGGTAAAGTTTGTCTGATTCAGGGAAGAGGCTGTCAGCCAATGCGAAATCACCGCCATCATACTTGTATTCGTTTACGTGGTCGAAAATGGAAGCCAGTTCTTTGCTCCATTTACCATCACCGGCCTCTACATAGACTTTCGCATTCCGGGCATCCGTGCTGTCGCGGTGTGCAACGGCGGCTTCCACTGCTCCTCCGGCTCTGTAAAGCCGTTATAAACCAAACGGTAGTATCCCTTGGGTAAGGCATACAGTACTTGGTGGATGTCTGCATCGCCCTTGCCCACGTAGAACTCATAGTTCTGTGCACCGGTCGCGTTGGCGTTGTTGCCTTCCGTGGTCACCCATCCCTTGATGGAGGAGAGTTCCTTGGAGGGGTCGTTCGGGTCGGGAACGGAGAAACTCGGGCTTTGTATCATTGCGGTGACATCGGCTGGCGCGTTGATGCTAGCTCCGGTGAAGTCGATGTCCGTGCTTACCATCGTGGCGTAAGCCTTGTCGATTTTCACGGTGGCATCTTCAATCCATTTTATGGATTCCAGGCTTTGTGCCAGTGCCGGTTCCATTTCATCCAACAATAGGTCTTGGAATTTACCGTATTCTGCTTTGGACGAGTATGGGTCGTATACGCCCGTGTCGAAGTTGTTGATATGCTCTGTTACCAATGTCCGAACGCGGAAGCTGCCGACATGGCATCATGTCCGCCCTTGATGGCAGCGTTCAAAGCTTCGTTGTGCTTTGTAGGTTTCGAGGATCAAGCCTTCAGCTATGGCATTGTTGGCAGCTTCGATGGCTGCGCCCAGTGTTTGTTTGGCTTCTTCTGTGGTCAGGGCTTCTTCGTTGTTAAGCAAATCAGTGGCTTCTTGCAATCAGGGCGTTGATGGTAGAAACGGCACCGCTCATGTCATCAGCTCCGGCGTATTTGATTTGGAAGTTGTCAAACAAAGCCCAATATCCGGCTAATCCGGCCTGTGGAATGGTTATTCCCACACGGAGTTTCCCGTCATCTTCCACATAACATTTGAAAGAGAGCTTATAAGCATCGGGGTTGGCTTCCATGATGGCTGCAGCACTGGCCATGCCATTGGGAGTCCACTTTCCTTCAAGTTCCGCTCCACCGGCTGTCAACTGCTCGCAATTGTTCACGGTATTGGTGTCTTGTACGCATTCAAACGGGTGGCATAGCTTGGCTTTTGTGTTGTTGCCGAAAGCATAAGCCAAAATGTCATTCGTGGTATCGCCTTCCAGGCCCCATGCGGATGCGCAGGTGCCATTCCATGTCGGGCGGTAGAACCCTTGCAAAGTGACTTCATACGTGCCATTGGGCAAGCCCTCCAATTCCTGGTATATGTCACAAACCGTTTGATAAACTTCACCCATGTTATAGCCATAGTTGAACTTGTTGTCACCAGACACGAAGTCGTATTTCCACCCGTCCTTGCTGCCCGTAAAACCGGGATTATTCATTATCCCAGTCACATTGTCGGTATCTCCATTTAGTAAGGCCTTCTTTATTCCCGACATCCAAATCCGGTCGGCGCGCTGGTTGTATGCTGTCTACTTCGGCGGGATTGAATGTCCTGCCATCCCGTGCCGTTTCCAAATCTATGAGGAATTGCTCGTAATCGGGGAGGTCTAAATCTACATATACCCGTTGTCCCATGCATTTGACAAATCCAAAATTTTCTGGTTCAAGGTCTTGTAGGCGTTCACATCGGCAGTCAGCGTGTCCATGCCGGTTTGTACCGTAGTGAGTAACATGCCCAAGGTCTTGTCATCGACTTCCGGGTTGGAGGCCGCATCTTTAGCGGCTTGGAGCATCTTGGTGAACTTTTCCTCTCCGGCTATTGAGTATTTTTCTTGGTTGGTGTCATATTTTGCTTTTAGTTCTTCGGCTTTGGTGATGACCTTGTTCAGTTCTTCTGCCATGCCGCCTTCGACCAGACCCAGATATTCGAGCTTGAAATTGTCCACGCCCACCCAGTTGCAGTTTGTGTTGACGGTCTTGAAGCCTATCTTGATAGAGCCTTCCAAGGCGAAGAATTCCAAGATTACATTGCGCGGAGAAGGAATGCCTTCAGCAGGGGCTTCAGTACCTCTGATTCCACCGAATTCGATGGTGTGTGCTTCGGCACGGTATTCCGTCCCGTTGTTCTCGGCAAAGACGTAGACCCCATGGGGCACGGTATTTTGCCAGTCGCCTTTGCCAGTATCCGATGGTGTTGGCCGTGAGGCGGTATTTTCTTCCCACGGCATGTTTTCCAAAGTCTGGGAGATATCCATCGGATTGCCCGAAAGGTTGCCGTTGTTGGCAGAAGTCACCCATTTTTCGGAGAAGTGATCCATTTTGTATTTGTTGTCGGCAGTCTCGTAGCTCGTTCCGCTTTGATGTCCGATGCTTCCCACTACATTCCAACCGTTGTTCCCGTCAGCAAAACGAATTATTAGCGATGGCGTTAGTGAATTCTACGGGTTTGTCCGGTGTGGCTTCCGAAACTTTTCCAGTTTACGATGTCTTGCTTTAAGGCTTTGGCTGCTTCTTCGACTTCTTCAGCCGTGGCGTCAGCCTTATTATAAAGCCGGCATACTTTGTATAATCGCTGAATCCGGCCTCGTCAGCGGCATTCAGTTGAGTTTGCAATTCTTTCTTGGCTTTATAGACCGTATATACCTCGGGAATCCACGAACTTCCAATCCAAGCTGGCAGTTTCATGTCCGGAAGTGGATGTGTCGATGGACGGGGACACTTCAAGCTTTCCTTCGTCTATTCCCATGTAGGCATTGGCGTACAAGCCGTCGTTTGCTTCCGTGCCATAAAGCTTGTCTTCATCTATCATCTTTATGCGGTAGACCTTGTTGGCCTTGTCCTGTGCCACAATCTTCCATAAGATATGTCCCTGTTTGTTGTGGTCTACCCAAATGCTGGCGGCTGCATCGTTGAACAACTCATGGAAACCTCCGTTGGAGGGAGCTTTCATCATACTTAAGCGCCAACCGTAGGCTTCCGAGTATTCAGGGTCACTCTCCGCACGGCGGCTCAATTCATAGTCTTGCCCGTAACTTAGGGTTACTTCTTGTCCATCGTCTGCTACTACAAGACGTGTGCCGTGTGGTTGTCCGGCGGCCATGAACTTTTGTGTGGCTACGTGGTAGATGTAGAACACCCCGCCTCCGGTACCATCGGTAGCTAAGTTCGGTTCTGTGAATTGTAGTACGGGATCATCCCATGCGGCCCACAAGGGGAAGTGTTGACGAAGTCGCACCGCAAAGTGCCATTAAGGCAAGTAATCTGTTTTTCATTTTGGACAGAAATTAAGTTAATAATATCAATATTCTCTATTTCCTTCCGGAAACGGTGTCAAATATACGATAATCCCGTTTACCCCCCGTTTTTGCAAACTTTGTATTTTTTTTTTGCATTGAGCGTATTCCACGAATAGTTCCCGCTCCATAAACAGAACCGTCCCGGAAAACAAGGAACTGTTTTCCGGGACGGTTTAGGGTGTGGTCGTGCGCATCCACGTTAAGGATGCCGTACCGTAAATTTCCTGCTGTCGTTCGCCTGTCCGCACCGGGCTTTCAGGATATACATGCCGTCAGGAAGTCTGCTGACATCGAATGAAGTCGTGGCTCCGTTCGTGCCTCTTTGGGTAAGTTGCATGTTGCCTTGCAGGTCGTAAATGTGGAAGTCCACTCTTTCCGGACCGTTGTCCAACAAGTAACGCACGTCGAGGCGGCGGTTGGCAGGCAACGGACCTACGTCGAACGCGCCTGGCTCGTCTTTCGGCGTGCCGCAGATACGGGTGGTGCCGTCTGCGAGCTTCTTGATGTCTTCAGCACTTAAAGCATAATCGTATATACGGAAGTCGTCGATACTGCCGTTGAACAACGGGTCGGCTGCAGACTGGCTGCGCCCGATGTAGTTCAGCAACGGGTGGAAGTCGGAAGGGCGCAAGGTCATGTCTTTTGAAGAAGCCATAAGTGCTCCGTTCAAATAGAGGCAAACTTCATCTTTTCCTATCGTGACGGCCAGATGTATCCATTCCTTGCGGTATGGCGTGATTCGTTCGCCGTCTAATTGCTGTTCGTCTCCACCGTTTTTGACGGCAAACCGTATCCGGCCGTCATCCGAACGCACGGTGAGGAAACCGTCTTCCCCGTTTCCGAAAGTCAAACACGCGCTGCCAACTGTTGCCGCCTTGCCAGTATACCCACGTTGAAATGGTGGTTTCCTCATGGTCGGCCACGTTGGTCGGCAGTTGCACGTACTGGCCAGAACCGTCCAGGGCCAAAGCGTATTGGCCGGATTTTCCTTCGGTGTACACACCATCTTCCGGCATGACCCCGTGGCGGATGTTAAGGGTCGTGTCGTGGAGGTTTCTTCAAATTCATAGCGTGCGAAGAGGGCATCCGTCGGGGCTACGCTTGCGCTTGCGGTCAAGGATGCCGGGGAAGTATTCATCGAAGCATCCACAGTCTTGACGGTGTAATAATATGTCTTTCCCTCTTCGGCTTTGTTGTCCACAAAAGCCGTGTCCTCCACGTAGCGTGCGATGATTTCATAACCCTCCTCCGGAGTTTCCGAACGCAGCACGGTGTAGGTCGGGGCTGTGGCGTCTGCCTTTTTTTCCCATGTCAGGAGCACGGAGGATGCACGGATTTCGGCTTTCAGGCCGGTGGGAGCATCGATGTCGCGGATGCGCGGACGGATGCCGGTCGGGATGAAGCGCCAGAGTTGCGCTGCGCTTTCTTCGTCTGGTTCGGCCTGTACGATTTTGTTGCCTGATGTCTTGAGGCACAGCGAACTGTTGCGGTTGCGGATGCAGAACCATCCGTCGCCTGCATATTCCAAGTACCATTGTTGGTTAGTGCCCTTGTTGTTTTGGTAAAGTATGATTTCCGTGCCGTCGTCCATCGACCAGTTCAGTACGTCGAGCGTCTGGTTTGAAGTGCCCGAAAGAATCTGGTGGTAGCTGAACGCACCTCCGATGCGAGCGTCTACCGGGATTTACATGCCATTGCAACGACTTTTTGCCTGTGGAATAAGTGGATGAGGTGAGGGAGCCGTTGTCGTTGTCCAACAGTTTTAGGTTGCTTTTTGTTGATTAATGCGTAGGTGCCGTCCACCACGGGTTGCACGTCATCGCCCCACGTGATGTTCACCACGGTTTCGGCATTGGTCTGCCCGTCTTGGTAACTTCCCGGTGCTCCGCCCGGAAGTTCCATGACGTATTCCCTGTTGCGGCCCGTGTCCGTCGAAGAACACGTCGCGCTCTTTAGAAAGGAAGCGGTAGGAGGTGGTGACGGCTTGCCGTTCGGATGTCCCGCCGAACGCCTGTACCTTTGCCGTCCGGTGCACGGTAGACCGACGCTGCCGTCCAGTTGGGACGATGCTCCGCGTAGGCCAACCGTTCACCATGGCTCGCCTTGCAGAACTCGCCACGTGTGTTTCTGCCCATCCCCCATATTCCGGTTTTGCATGCCGTATTCCAAGCCTACCATGGCTTCCATGACGTTGTGCATCTCGTCACCGGTGGCATGTTTGCCGTCTTCTCTCACCGTGGTGAAGAATTGGGCGAAGTTGTCGAAACTTCCGGCCAGTTGGTGCGTGTTTCCCTCATCCAGTTGGTCTTTCAAGTAATTGTACCACGGCAAGGCCTGGTCGGAGTTCAGCGTGTTTCCGCCACACATGCGGATATTATTGAAACGTTCTTTTTGCTTTAATTCCGTGATGATTGCGGCAAACTCGGCTTTTCGTTTTGCCTCATTAGGTGAACCTTGGTTGTTGTACAAGTAATCCGGTTCGTTGAACGGGGCGACAGAGACGACCTCGTAACCGGCGTCTTGGTAATATTGGGTGGAAAGGTCTATGATTTCTGCCCAATGGGCGGCGTTGGCTCCGTTCTCGTCCGTGTAATAAGTGCTCATGAAAGGCGCGTCACAATTAATCATGAGTTTGACATCGGGTTTGACCCATTTGAACATGTTGACGCGCATTTGCAGTGTGTCGATTGTCCCCTCGTTGCATTTTTCCGTCCACGATGGGCAGGTCCGGTTGGAAGGATGTGCGTACCACGTCAAGGTTGTCCTTGCCCATGAAGGCGGCACTGCGTCGCAGGTTGTTTTCATCAAGCCATGCAATGTCTGCCCCCATTCCACATATTTATGGGTGATGCCCTTTGTCCGAAAGCCGGAAGGGGTACGACGCGGTCTGCCGTGGGTTGGGGCTTCAGGTTGCTGCTTGAGCTGAAATTTTGTGCGAGGGCCGGGAATGTGCTGCACCCGGCTAACAGGATTTGAAATCAGGTGTAATGTTTTGTCTTTCATTGATTGAAGTATATTGGATTGCAGTGGCAAAGAAAAGATTTTTGCTGATTTAGGCAAGCGAATGGCCGTTTTTTATGGGGGAATGGAAAGCATTGTAAAGGAAAGCCTCGTCCGAAAATCATTCTGCGCCAAACGGGAAATCAATCTCAGGAGATTGAAAAATCGTTTGGCGCAGAATGGAAAATCAATCTAAGCCAAACGATTTGCTTGTTTCATTATGTTGGTATACAGAGCGTTATAAGGAAGTGCTTTTCTTTTCGGTTGTCATTTTATTTCTTGATAGCCTTTTCGGTGTAGCTGTGTTCCGGCGTGTCCACCCTCACCACGTAGATGCCGGGTGCCCAAGTAGACGTGTCGATGTTCCCACCACGGTGCTGGGCGATACAGTGGATTTGCCCGTTGCAAGCCGTGACACTGGCGTAGCGGATGTCTTCGCTGCAAGAAAGATGGAGCCTGCACAGAAGGGGTTGATGTATGCGTAAGTTTGGGGAAGTACTTTCTTCCACACGGTCGGGGCTTCCCTTTTCCATGTCGAACTGGTAGGTGCCCGATTGCAGTTCTATCACGGCCTTTCCGTCTACTATGCCTTTGAAGTCCACGCCTTCTGCTTCTTTCAGGTCTTTTCCCACTTTCAGTGATGTTGTCTGTCTTTTCCATTAGGGGCAGATAGAGTGTGGCTGTAGTGTTGGCGGTACGGTGGCCGTATAGCTGATGCGTCCGTCCTCTTTGTATTGCCATTCACTGCTGATACGCCCGTATCCGACAGATGAGATGCCTTGGCCTGCGTGATGCGTTTTTGTCCGGTGGGGAATGCCGTCCTGAAGTCCGGAGTGGGTTGCAGGATGATGTGTTTGAATCCGGGTTGTGTTTCGTCTGCCTCGATGCCGCCCACGTAACGGAACATCCATTCCGACACCACACCGTAGGAGTAATGGTTGAAGGAGTTCATGATCCACGGGTGCTTGTTGAACCCGCCTTCCTTGGTGTAGGAGTCCCAACGTTCCCAAATAGTCGTGGCTCCTTTGGTCTACGCTGTACCAGCCACGATGGGTTCTCGCGTTGCAGCAGCAGGTCGTAGGCCAAGTCATCCATGCCTTCCGCGCTGAGTGTCTGGTTTAGGATGCTCGTGCCGAGGAATCCGGTGCTCAGTTTGTAACCGTTGTTCTGTGATGTTTTTTGCGCAGCACTCGCGGGCTTTCCCTATGGCGGTTTCGGGAACAGCCGAACTTCAAGGCCATCAGGTAAGAGGCTTGCGGGGATATGTTGGGCAGGCCGTCGGAATTGAGATACCTGCGTTGGAATTCTTCCTGATGTTTTCGTAGAGAGTGCTGTATTTCAGTGAATCCAAATAGAAACGGTCGGCCTGTGCCTCGCTCAGCACTCCTGAAATCTTGCTCATCAGTTGGGCCACGTAGGCATAATAGCATACGCTGACGTAGCGTCCGGTCCGTGGTCTCGTAAGAGAGCCAGTCGCCTGTGGCCGTACCGGCACCGTTGTACTTGAAGCCTCCTCCGCTTTGTGGGAGAGCCAATCCATGTAGAGGCTCATGGAAGCGTAGCTTTCGCTCAGTACACTTTGGTCGTCGGTCATGAGATAGACGGTCCAAGGTACGATGACTCCGGCATCGGCCCATCCTGGAGTTACCGAAGCCCCAGAAGTTGCAGAACGGTGCGATTTCCGGATATGCCCCGTCTTCGCGTTGGCTTTTGGCGCAGGTCATTCAACCATTTACGGTAGAAGGCACGTGTGTCCGTATTATAGGAAGCCGCACGTGCGAACACTTGTGTGTCGCCCGTCCAACCGAGGCGTTTCCGTCGCGCTGCGGGCAGTCGGTGGGCACGCTCAGGAAATTGTCGCGTTGGCTCCAGATGATGTTGCTGTAAAGTTGGTTTATGTCCGGATGGCTAGTTTCAAAAGTAGCCAGTTCTTCGAGGTCGGAACCGACGAATTCTCCCGTAAGTTTGCTGATTTCCACATTCGAGGTGGTTGTTACTTCGCAGTAACGGAAGCCGAAGAAAGTGGTGGAGGGTTGGAATGTCTCGCCCTCTTCCGTTCCCTTCAGCGTGTAGTGGAGTGTGGCTTCCGCCGTGCGGAGATTGTAGGTGTAGAGGCTTCCGCCCGGTCCGTCATTGGCGCGGTCGGTCTGCTCCCGTGTCGTTCAGCATTTCCCCGAACTTGAAGCGGAGCTTCGTGCCGCGTTCTCCTTTGGTCGTGAACCGTATCCATCCCGTCATGTTTTGTCCGAGGTCGAAAAGGGCGGTTTTCACCGGCTTTCAGCCGGAGGGTTTCCGTGCCTTCCAATGTACGGACCACATTGATGGTGCCGTAAGGTGGTGCCGGGAGGCTTTTCGTGCCTTCATATACGGTGATGGTCTGGGGCGTGCGGCGCAAGAAGTCGCGCACCTTGACCGTGGGGCCGCAGAAGGCTGTGATTTCTCCGTTGAATTCTGTGTTTTCAGCTGTGGCGAACCATTCGGAGGTATCATATTCCGGCATGCTCCAGTCGCTTTCGCGGCGTGCGTCATACGTCTCGCCGTTGTAGATGTCTCCTGAAATGACGGGGCCGCAGTAAGAACAGCTCCAGTCCGTTCCGGTTACGATGTTTTCTATCGTGCCGTCTTCGTATTCAAGCCTTAGTTTGGCGATGAACCCGAGCGAGGGGGAAACCGTACATGCCATGTGCGATGGCTCCGCCCCACCAGCCGTTACTCACTTGTGCGCCGACTGCGTTTTCGCCTTCTTGTATAAGAGGGGTCACATCGTAGGTCATGTAGTTGATTTCTTTCCGGTAGTCGGTCCAGCCTTCGGTTTCAGTTCATCATACATGGTCGTACCGTCTTGTCCGACGCGCTTTCCGTTAATGAACAAATCGAATACCCCAAGAGCGGATGCGTAGATTTTAGCCGATTTCACCGTGCTTTTTGCAGTGAAAGCCTTGCGGAAAAGAGGGATGCCCTCTTTTCTGTACCGGTCTGCATGGCACAAAGTCTCTTCGGTGGAGGTACGCACAGCATTTTGCTGCCTTTCTTCGTTATCACGGTACCGTCGCTGAATGCCATTCCGGCTCCTTCGAAATCTTCGGAGAAAAGTCACGGTACCTTTGCGTGCCGTCCTCTTCGTCGTAGGTGGTCACTTTGATGTTGTCATAATACGCCATCTCGTCCATGGTCAAGTCGTGGTGCGGAAGCCAATCAGGCCGTTTTTAACCGGCCGGACGTGTCGGTATAGGTGTCCACAAGTGTCCCGTCGATATAGGTCTCCACAGTCGTGCCATTCACCTTGAGGGTCAGATGGTGGAGCGAGCCGGTGAGTTCGGCCTTTTAGTGAAAAAAACTTGCCTAAATCGGCATCGTTGGAGCTGAACGCACCGTTTGTTTTCACGTGGCGGCGCAAGAACGGTGTTTCTTTGTCGTCGCGCACATTGATGCCCCACAGGTGGAAATTGTCCGTGTCGTAGCCTGGAAAAGATTATGCCTGCGTTGTCACGCTGTGCCCGATGAGGAAATCCAAATCGAGTGCATATACCGTTGGAGGTTCATGGGATTGTACCAGAATAGGAGGCTTCTGACGAACAGGGTCCGTTCTTTGATTTGTCCCCGTGTGGTAAAAGGGTTGTTTTCGTCTGAGAAGTCTTCGTGAAGCAATATTTTTGGACTCTCTCCCTCTAAATCGGTTACGGTAAAGTTGTCGAAATAAGCACGTTCCGTCATTGTAATTGTTTAGGCGCGGTCCTGGCGGATGCCCACCGTGCCGTATCCGTAATCCCACCGTCGGGATTCGTTCGGTGTCAATCAATACGTCGCGTCGATGTACGAACGCGCCACGTCACCGTCCACTTCCGCAGATGGTAGACTCTATGCAGTTGCACGTCGATGAACGGGCGAAGGTCTATCTCTGCCAGGCAGGTCGCGTCCGCGAGGTCGGGGCCGCGCCAGATGTGGAAACGGGGGATAACCGGCTTCGAGGTTCACTTGCCACATATAGTAATGGCTGTGTTCGGCATTCGAGGCAAAGATGATTCCTGCGGAAAGGTTGTCGATTTCGAAATCCGCCTCTACGGAATAGTGCGTGATGGCGTTTTCGGATGTAGCCAGTGGCGTGTCGGTCGTTTGATCCAACGTGCGCCATCCCATCCGCTGCCGAGCAGTCCGGTTTCAAAATATGCTTCTTCGACGAAGTAGATTCAACCGTCCTTTGTTGTCCGGCTACGGTCACAGTCCAATAGTAACGGTGGAAGGAGACAAATGGGTTGCCGTCATAAGGCACGTCTATCTGGCAATCGGATTCGATTCGGCCGGAGGTCCATACCGTTCGCTGTGGGTGGCATCGGTGAATACGGAGATTTCATAGGCAGTTTGCCGATGCCCCGTTCATTGTCTGCGTCCATCATCCAACTGGAACATGGTTTTTCCACATCGATACCTACAGGGTTTTTCACGGCTTCCGTACGTAGTCTTTCCACTTCCATGGCATAGGTGGAGTGCATGCCCAAAAGGCCGATGGCACACCTATAAAACGGTATGGCGGAACAACGAAAAAGATCGTGTGCGGTCTTGCATTCGGTTCATTGTCGGGCGTTTTGGGGTATGCTCGAAAGAATGCGGGAGATGTCCGGTTGGTCTTTGTCTTGTTTCATGATATCATTATATCTAAAAATGTTTTCGGGGCAAAGCTAATGGAATCCGGGCAAAGACAGTGTAACAGGATTGCCAAAGGGTGGAAAATCGCGGCAAGGCGTATTTTTCAAGGGAGATACGCACTTGTCATGCCCGATTCCCATGTCCGCCTGTCTTTGGAACTGTCTGGGCGTTTTTGGCCGTATTCTCCTCCTTGAAACACTTGGCAAAATACTTCGGTCGTTGAAGCCTACGGCAGGCCACTTCGGACACGGTCATGTCGGCTTGCCGTAGCAGGCTGACAAGCCGACCGGAGACGGATATTTTACGAAATCCATCGGGGTAAGCCCGGTCATGGCTTTGAGTTTGCGGTTCATGGTTGATTTGGACAGCTTGGCTTCTGCGGCGAGGCAGTCCAGATTGAAGTCGCTGTCCGTGAAATGGCTTTCTACGGTCTTCACCATGTTTTCCAGAAAGGTCTTGTCCCTGGTTCTGGTAAGGTAGGACATCGCAGTCTGTATCCGGTGCGTGAAGGAACTGTCGGCTGCGTTGGCGGTATTGCAGGAGCAGGTTGTCGATGCGGGTGGTGAGTACGCGAATGTCAAAAGGTTTGGTCAGGTAACCGTCCGCTCCGGCTTCGTAGCAGGCCGCATGGGTGTCGTCCGTGGCTTGTGCCGTGAGGATGATGACGGGAATATGGCTAGTGGACAGGTCGTTCTTCACCTCCGGCAGAGTGTCAGTCCGTCTGTGCCAGGCATCTTCAAGTCACACACCATCAGGTCTATATTTTGGTCTTGGAGCCGAGAGAATGCCAGTCTTGCGTCGTGGGCTGTTATGATGTGGTAGCGTTGTCCGATTAAACGCCGATGGAATCGGTGATTTCAGCGTTTGTCGTCCACGATGGTTGGGACACAACTGAACGAAGTGCCT
>VOFI01003336.1_pt1 | contig 23556 bp, 29 predicted proteins | sample 5384131 | NCBI WGS metagenome assembly VOFI01 (sample SAMN12384728, study PRJNA508395) | human gut metagenome | isolation source: healthy gut H | host: Homo sapiens | reverse complement strand
ATGAAAACACGGTCAAGAGCCGGAAAAGTGGCAAATCCGCCAATAGCAATAGCCGGAACATACTCCGCATCGTTTGGAGCATTTCTGTCGGAAAATCGCTTCACTTTTCCAATTCAAGAGCCGAAAAAAATTGTGAAAAACAGGAGGTTTTATGAGAACAGGACTTACTAAGAGCGAAAAGACAACTGCCATCTATTTTGACGAGTATGGCAGCATGATCGAGGTGCAGACCCACAACACCGATCTCAAAAAGCGGCTGACAGCATTTGCGAAAGAATAAAACAGAGTTTAATAAAATCGATATTCCTACACATACCCACAGAGCCTTGCTCATGGTTGGCATGATATCCATCAAGCCTCCCCAATCTTCATTTAGCACACGCATCGCTCCGTCTGAATAAAACGAACAGACGGTCAATGCAGTGAAAGATAAGGCTGCGAATCTAAACCATTTTTCATTCTTACTTTTAAAAGAGCAAATCAAATTGAATCCTGTAAAAATGATTGCAGAAATTCCTAAAAACAGCCACATATATTGTCTCCTTAAATTCTCTTACCCTGCACCCCTATGAGGCATGGCTCGCAATCGTGTTGCCTGCGGACAGGAACTGTCGATGAGAGGATCGTTCGCAGCCCCTTTACCGGTTCTCCGCCAGATATTCCTCCGCATAGTGGACGGCTACCGCGCCGTCCGATACGGCGGTGACCACCTGCCGCAGCGCCTTGGTGCGCACGTCGCCCACGGCGAACACGCCGGGGATGCTGGTGCGGGTGGATTCGTCCGCGATGATATAGCCGGACTTGTCCAGCGCCAGCTCCCCTTGGAACAGCTCCGTGGCCGGGGCGCGTCCCACGCTGATGAACACGCCGTCGCAGGCAAGGTCGCGCTCCGCGCCGGTATTGACGTCTTGCAGCCGAAGTCCCGTCAGGCGGCTTTCGTGCAGCAGCGCGGAAACGGTGCTGTTCCAGCAGAATTCCACGTTGGGCGCGTTCATCAGTGGCTCATGATAGACTTTCGTAGCCCGCAGGCTGTCCCGGCGGTGGATGAGGTAGACCTTTTTTGCGATGCGGGACAGGGTCAGGGCATCCGCCGCGGCGGAATTGCCGCCGCCCACCACCGCCACGGTCTTGCCCCGATAGGGCGCGCCGTCGCAGGCGGCGCAGTAGTGAACGCCTTTGCCAACGAGCGCTTCCTCGCCGGGAACGCCCAAGGGACGATGTGACGCGCCGGTGGCGATGACCACTGTGCGGCCCTGAAAAACACCCTCGCTGGTGTCCAGCGTCTTGATTTTCCCGGAAAGGCTGGCCTTATACACCTCCGCCAGCTCCGTCACCGCACCGAAGCGCTCGGCGCTTTGCTGCATTTTTTCGCCCAGCGTAAAGCCGTCGATGCCGCTTTCAAAGCCTGGATAGTTGTCGATCTGTTCCGTCAGCGCCATCTGCCCGCCGGCGGAGAGCTTCTCCAGCACCAGTACAGAAAGCCCGCTTCTGGCGGCATACAGGGCGGCGGTGTATCCGGCGGGGCCGCCGCCGATGAGGCACCGGCTTGTCCTTGGTTCCCCCGCAGCTCACCAGAAGCAGTGCAAGCACGGCGGCAAGTGCCGCAAAAAGCAATATCTGACGCATAATTGACCCCCAATGCAACTGTGTTCACTACTGATACAGTTTATACTGTAATATAGCAGATACAGTTAAAACTGTCAAGGTACTTCGAGGCGCTGTATATGCTCAACAGCGAGCTGAAGGCACGGGTCTACACCGCGCCCTCGCTGGTGCTGTAAGCCCCGCGCGTCTGCGGGCTTTCGCATCAGGCAAAAAGGCAGACTGCATACAGGTGGCCTGCCTTTTCTTCCACCAGGCGGTTAGAGGAGACTAACTGTGTATAAAACAGAAAGGACTTCAGAACTTAAACAAGGAAAAGGAGATCGAAACCGTTACCCTCATGGTGCGCCGGTATTGTTGGGGCGTGCATGGGACAAGGGGCGAGGCGCTTTGTCCGGCGTGCAATGCACTGCTGGAATACGCCAGAGAGCGGCGGGACAGATGCCCGCCATGAGGAGAATGACAGCCATGAGAAATCATAGGAACTTTTGGGACAGAAATGCCGGTCGGTACGACCGCTTTATGCGAAAGGACCGGGCGGCGTATGAGGAGATGTATGCGCTGATCCGGCCGGTGGTGAAAGCAAAAACAGTGCTGGAGCTTGCCACCGGCACGGGGCTGATTGCAAAGCACATCGTAAACGCGGCGGCGCACATCGAGGCGACGCCATCACGGATGGTCGGGCGCTGCGCCGTTCTGCAAGGCAGCGTGGCGGATATGATGTTTGCTGACAACTGGTTCGACGCGGTCACGGCCTTTGAAACCGTCTATTTTTGGCCCGATCTGCCGCAGTGCTTCCGGGAGGTTTACCGGGTGCTGAAGGTCGGAGGGACATTTTTCATCTGCAACGAGAGCAATGGCGACACGGACAGGGACGAGAAGTGGACGAAGCTCATCGGCGGCATGAGCATCTACAAGGACATTGAATTAAAGGCGTATCTAGAGCAGGCGGGCTTTCACGGGGTGCAGATACACAAAAAGAAAAGCTGGCTTTGCATCACGGCGCGGAAATGAGGGAGACAGTAGACAGATGAAGGACAAGACGCTCCTATTTGACCGCAAATGCCATGTGCTGTATTCCAAGCCCTGCAAAAAAGAGATACGGGCAAAAATCGCCCTGCACTATTCGGAATCGGAGCAGGAGGCGGTTTGGGAACGGGTACAGCGGCAGTATGCGGAACTTCTCTCCGACTGGCGCACCGATTTGGGCGGCAAAAAGAACTTCCACAACGGCGTAGGCGGCACCTACGACTGCATCGCCATTATGAGCTACTACACAGTCTGCAAAGCTGTCACATCCTTCCGCGAGATCGAGGAGATGGAGGAAAACCTGATCCTGCCTATCTTCCGCAGGCTGCGGTTTGTGAACTGCAACAAGCCGTTCTGGAGGAAGCTGATGTACCGGGCGTTTGTACGGGCGAAACGCGGCTGCGACAAATGGCACGATTACGAGATGTCGGTTGCGCCTTATGATAAAGATGCCCCTATTTATTATGAGTTTACATCGTGTCCGGCAGCGGAATTTGCCATCCGGCACGGCCTTACGGACATCATGCCCGCCCTGTGCAATGTGGACTATGCTTCCATGGAGCTGCTCCACGCAAGGCTGGTGCGGACGACCACCTGCGTGGACGGCTGCCGATGCGACTATACCATCTGTGGCGACAAAGACCCGTACCTAAAGGAACATCCCGAATACCGGGATGAGGCGGGGTTCAGAAAGAACAAATAATGCTGCAACGCAAAGGCGGTGAGATAAATGGAAACCTTTTTCGGAATCATGATCCCTTTCTTGGGCACAACACTGGGCTCGGCCTGCGTGTTCTTTATGAAAAAATCCCTTGGCGATCTGGTGCGGCGCGCCCTCGCCGGCTTTGCTGCCGGAGTGATGGTCGCAGCTTCGATCTGGAGCCTGCTGATCCCCGCCATAGAGCAGTCGGAGGGCATGGGCAAGCTGTCTTTCCTCCCGGCCTTTATCGGCTTCTGGGTCGGCGTGCTGTTTTTGCTCCTGCTCGATCGTCTGATTCCCCATCTCCATGTGGGAAGTGACCAGGCCGAGGGTCCGAAGCAAGCTCGGGCGCACCACCATGATGGTGCTGGCAGTTACCCTACACAACATCCCGGAGGGAATGGCGGTGGGCGTCATGTACGCGGGCTTCCTTGCGGGGAACACGCAGATTACGGCGGCAAGCGCGCTGGCGCTGTCCCTCGGCATTGCCATTCAGAATTTTCCCGAGGGGGCGATCATCTCCATGCCGCTCCGGGCGGAGGGGGAACGCAAGGGCCGAGCATTTCTCGGCGGCGTGCTTTCCGGCGTTGTCGAGCCTATCGGCGCGGTGCTGACGCTTCTCGCCGCACAGCTTGTGATCCCGGCGCTGCCGTATCTGCTGAGCTTTGCAGCGGGGGCCATGCTCTATGTGGTGGTGGAGGAGCCGCAGGGAAAGCACTCCAACATCGGCACGATTTTCTTTGCCGTGGGCTTTAGCGTCATGATGACACTGGATGTGGCGCTGGGATAGGCGCGGAGGTGCCGTTGCTTTTGCGACAGCGACGACATCAGCTACGCCGGTCTGCATCCGAAGCTCATTTGGCATCGAATGAAAACGCCGGGACGTGGTGACGACCGCTGAGATTTTCGCATGAAGACCGTTAGAAAAGAAAGGAGTCCCAAGAATGAAGCCTGACTACAAAAACTGGATCCCCAAGGGAATGCTGTTTTCGCTCATCGCGGGAACGATGCTGTCGCTTGCGCTGCTGCTCGTTTTCGGCGTATTCGGCATCGGTGTGAGCGGAAAGCTGCGCATCGTGCTAAGCGTGGTATTCGGCATCGCCTTTGTCGTCTGTGCAAAGTACACCGTGTGGTGCGTGTATGCCTATCGGAGCTTTTCCTATGACGGCGAACGCAAGCTCTCAAAGCAGCTCATTGACGGCACGGCGGAGCAGATCACACTACCGGAGGGCGGCGTGGGACTGGATATCGGCTGCGGCAGCGGTGCGCTGACCATTGCCTGCGCAAAGCGCAATCCGCAGGGGAAAATGGTCGGCATTGACCGCTGGGGCAAGGAATATGCCTCCTTCAGTCTGCCGCTGTGCGAAAAAAACGCCGCTGCGGCGGGCGTGAAAAACGCTTCGTTCCGGCGCGGAAACGCCGTGAAGCTGGATTTCCCCGACGAGAGCTTCGACGCAGTGACCAGCAACTATGTCTATCACAATATTACAGGGGCAGACAAGCAGGCACTTCTGCTGGAAACACTGCGGGTTCTGAAAAAGGGTGGAACATATGCCATCCATGACCTGATGTCGCCCGGTAGATACGGCGATATGCAGGCATTTGTCCAAAAGCTCAGGGATATGGGCTATGAGCGCGTGGAGCTGATCGACACGACCGACGGCAGCTTCATGACACCAAAAGGAGGCCAAACGCCTGATGCTTCGCGGCTCGACATTGCTGCTGGGAAGAAAGTAAGGCGGCGATGACGTCAGCAATTCTGGTCTGCATCCGAGGCTTACTTGGTAGAGAACCATGGCATTGGGGCGCGGCGGCAGGCGGTGATCTTTGAAGAGCCGCCTACGGGCGGCTTCTCAAGGGCTATATGGTTAGAGTATGCTAACCGGCAAACATTCAAAGGAGACGAGAGCGGAGAGTTTCCGCACGAGGTGGGGCTGTTTCTCAGCTACCCGCCGGAGGATGTGAAGGGCTTCATCGACCACCGCGCGAACAATTTCAAGTGCACGGGGCCCTGGAAGGTCTACGGCGACGAGGGAAAGGCGCGCTCACTGTTCGCAAAATACAAAAAATGTACGGAGATCTACTGCGCACTCTGGCAAAGCGGCTCGAAGCTGGAGCAGCTTGCCGTCGCGGTTTGATCATATAAACTCATCAAAAGAAAGAAATTGACAAACATGAAAACTGCTGTTATTTACTGGAGCGGTACGGGCAATACGGAGGCGATGGCGCGTGCCGTTGCCGAGGGCATGACCGCCGCGGGCGCGGAGGCTGTGCTTCTCACGCCCGCCGAGGTACAGCCCGGCGATCTGAACGCCTACGACGCCATCGCCTTCGGCTGCCCCGCCATGGGCTCCGAGGTGCTGGAGGAAATGGAGTTCCAGCCCATGTTCGATGCCTGCAAGCACAGCCTCGGCGGCAAGCGCGCGGCGCTGTTCGGCTCCTACGGCTGGGGCGACGGCGAGTGGATGCGCACCTGGGAGAGTGACTGCGACAGCGCAGGGATGAACCTCGTTTGCGAGAGCGTGATCTGCACGGAGACGCCCGACGACGCGGCGCTTGAAGCCTGCCGCGCCTTGGGTAAGGCGTTGGTGGAATGAAAAGTGATGCCCGCCGCTGACGGTAACTTTAGCGGCAGATTGCGCGGTTTGCGTTTGCCAAACAGCCTATCCGAAAAGGCAGGGACACCTCTTGCGGTGTTCCCGCCTTGCGCTGTATAGCGATGCTTTGAAAAAGAATATGCTCAAGCACCCAAGACAGGTGAACAGAGAGTCTCTATGTTGAGTAGCTGTAAAACCGAATAAGAAAACGTGTTTGAATCGATTGAATATTTCGCTGAAAGTACTGAGGCCTTCCCTCTCGGCACACGGATGACATTGGGCAAACGGAGAATTCGCAGGAAAAGCAGGAATGCCTGGTGTTCTTCATTGAAATCCCTGCGCGCTTATGGTAAAATATTTTTTATAGGTACTGTGCCGTCGGATTTGAGGTAAACTGCGTACAGGCAGGCTGCCTTTTCTTTCATCCGCTGGTTAGAGTAGGCTAACCAGTGTGCAGAACTAGAAAGGTGGAATAGGCCAATTTGCATAAAAGTGTCTAATCATGTGTCGGAGGAGGGAGCCTGGTATGCAAGAAGCACAATATGATTTTCTTCATGGGCAAACGGATCGCAGCGACTTTTTCTCCCCCGCAATGCAGCAGCTTTGTGGTATTATGAAAGACAATCAGGTTGCTTTGCCAAGCGATATTGGAGAAGGATATTTCCGCTATATTTCACCGTGCCCCAATATCGAGATGTACATCTGCGATGTAATGTTTTACAGGGACACAGTATTGCGGAGCAAGTGTATAAGGATTCTTTTTCCGTCGTTTTCTCTCTTTCCGACGCATTGGAGTGGAAGTCTTCGGGCAGAAACCAAAAAACGTTGTTGGAAAAGGGAGATTGCTGCGTATACGGCAGCGGTCTGTTTGATGCGGAAAATATCTATGAGGCAGGGCGGAGATATATAGGCGTCGGGCTGAACCTGCATCCCTGTCGGTTTCGGTCTGTGATGGATGGCTTGCAGAAGAAAAAGGCTTGCACCGCCTTTAACGGGGGTAAAACTCCACCAAAACATAGAATCACCGCTACCATAGAAGCCACAATACGCCAGATATTGCAGTGTAACTATAATGGCTGTGCAAAGTCATTGTATCAAGAAGGAAAGATACTGGAACTTGTTGCAGCCTTTGCGAACGAGATGATGGATCAGAATTCTGTCGCTGTGAAGGGGTCGTTGAGCTGGGCGGATAGAGAGGCGCTACTTCGGGTCAGGCGACAGATAGATGAGGGATTTCTGGAACCCGTGACCATCGCGGAGCTCTCCAAACAGCACTTTATGTGTGAATCCAAACTCCGTGAGATATTTCGAAAGCACTATGGAATCACCATATATCAATATATGTTAAATCGCCGCATGGAGCACGCCTGCGAACTGTTGTCTGCGCCCGACGCTCGGGTGAAAGACATAGCAGGGTTGGTGGGGTACAGCAACATCAGCCATTTCAGCGACGCCTTCCGAAAAAAGTTTGGATGCACTCCGAGCGAATATAAGAGGAGCTTACCATTCTGAAACATAAAAGCAAAGACACAGGTGTATTCTTTTGTGGTTACTATGTGCTAAACTATCCTTATCCATTTGGATAACCTCCTTTGTAACGGCAAACCATACCGTAAACAGCAGAGGAAAGCTACCAAAAAACCGAACTGTTATCAAAAAGTTATCATTTGAAGGGGATGCCCTATCTTTGTCTATGGCGGCACAATTTTTGCGCTGCCGGAGGCGTTCTTCTTTGGTTCTGCCAGCGCAACTGAGCGCACCCGAGATTTCTGTGGATTATTCCCCCTGCATATTGCCAAATATGCCGCAAACAGGTGTATTTACAGCACAAATCTAAGCATTCCTTTTTGCACCGCACCCCTTTGACCACATATTTGCCCACAGACAGCGAAAAGCCGCCCCGCCGGGGAATTGATATGCTCCCTCCATGTTTGGCAGTTTGTTTTTTCACTGTCTCTCATGGAGGGAGCATATCAGCATTCAAACAAGTGCCGAAACCAACACTTATTTCCGCGCTAAAGAAGAAACTGCGCAGGGAATACAATCTTAGGTCTGTCAATTTGCGTTGCTCTAAGGCTTGCAAGCCGAACAGTAAACAGCAATGCCCTTAGCATCCTATCTCTCGACGATGTGGCGTTGGACTATGACGGAGCGATCAAAACCTATACCGGCAGCGGTACCGACCTTGTCATTGGTATGGAAGGAGCGGCTTTATATGCGAGCAGTCCTAACGCTCTTGAAGTGCTGCTTGGTGAGGCCCTTGCTAAAACGTGGGCGAATCGATATAATAAAAATACCGATATTGTGCTTTAGGCGGTAGAACGGAATATAAATGACCAATATGATCCGGAGATCGGAAAGCTATTGGATAAAGGGGTATTTGGAATGTGACTGCCGGATGACTTAATGGCTTCCATTCAAACCATACAAACATCATGAGAAACTGTTGATAGTGGAAGGCAAGACCTCCAATGGTATCTCTATTGGCGTGATTTGAACGCACTGTTCAGCTCCTATGAGGTGGAACGGGGACAACCAATGTCCCTGTCCTTGAAAATAATGGCGAAGAATTTGTGATTCAACACGAAATTCAACACAAGAGCAGGAAAGATAAAGTGGACAGAAAAATACATTTTTTTGACTGCGCTTTTTCAAATGGGCAGAAAAAACCTTTTATCAATGCGTTTGTGTAAAATGTAGAAATTATAAAAATATAGAAAAAGTTGCAAAAATGCGTGGCGAGAAAAGGAGGATTATGAGCAATTTTTCCGCGCGTTCAACACAAATTCAACACAAAAGCGACTTTGTGCAATTTGCCATATATAAGAAAAAACCTCGAAACCATGTGGTTTCAAGGTTTTTCTTGGTGGAGAATAGCGGGATCGAACCGCTGACCTCTTGACTGCCAGTCAAGCGCTCTCCCGAACCATCGGGTATGCACCCCCTGATGGCTTGGGAAAGGGCTTGAATATCCCGCCCCGGCAATTGATGAGAGACAAGTTGCAGTATAGCATAGAAGGTATATGTTGTCAACTGGACATACCTTTACGATATGTACCCCTCGCCGTGGTCGTGGCGAGGGTGAGAGCTTATTGCGCCATGGGCAGTTCATAGGTAGCGCATTCGTCGATGCTGTCGATACCATTCAGGAACTGCTCTACATTAATGTTGAATTCAATCTTGACCCTATAGTCCCGGAACACCGAAACCTTCTTGATGATGTAGCCGCAGATCATTTTCTTGACCTCCATCGGGCTTTCATCAAAAATCTTGGACCAGGACACGATCCGGTTGAACTCGGCCTTCATCTCCTCGATCTTAGAGTTTCCATCATTCAGTTCTGCGGTAAGGGTCGTGATTCGTTCACTGGTGGACAGTACCTTCTGTCGGGTATCCTCCAGCATTTCAGTCAGCACATCTTGCGGCAGGGCGCTTTTCCCTTGGATCGCCTTCAGCACCTCGGACTTGAGGGATTCATATTCCTTATTGGCCTTGGTGTTTTCGGCTCTGGCCCGCTGCAATTCCGAGCGTATCATTGCCATCTGCTTTTGAACCGCGCTTCCCACAATCATGTCGTTGGAAGCTCCCTGCATCTTGTCGAAGACCTGATGCAGCACCTCAGTGACGATCCCGTCCAGAATGTGCATTGTGTATCCAGTCTGTCCTGTACATTCCTGACGGCGCCGGGTCTTGTTGTAGCATACATAGCGAATACGTTTTTTATGGACCGGCGTCCCATCCGCAAGGCGGGTGGTTGTCCCGTTGGTAGTGAGCACCAGCCGGCCTCCACAGTGGCCGCAGAAGATGTTCCCGGAAAGCAGGGATTGGCCTGCGGTATTCAGCGGTACTGTGCGCCGCTCTTTCCGCTCATTGGTCCGCTCCAGCATCAGTTTCTGCGCCAGGTCGAATTGGTCTGGGGCGATGATCTGGAGGGCCTCAAAGGGGGCCGGCATAGGTTTCTCCGCTCCGAAGGATTCCCTTGTAGAGCGGGTTGTGCAGGATGCCCCCCACACTGGCGTCGTGCCAGTTTTGTCCCTTCCGGTTTTTGATCCCGTGGTCGTTGAGGGGAAGTTGGCAAGGCGCCATCTGCCGTAACCGGACGAAATGCAGAGGTCAAACATCATCCGGACGACTCTGGCCTCGTCCTCATCAATGACCAGCATGTACACCTCATGTTTGCGCTTGTTGAGGATGCCGCTCTTTCCAGCCGGTACCCGTATGGTGCGTTTCCACCGCGGAACCGGCCTTCCTCTACCATCTGGCCAAGGGCCGTTTTGGTGCGCATCGAAGTTTTCTGGCTCTCTCCATCGGCCTGCCAGAAACGGATATAGTTGGTCAGGCGGTCCGTGTGGGACTCAAACCGCTGCTCTCCTTCCTGTACGCTCCAGACGCGGACGCCCTTTTTTTAGTAAACCACTCCACAACGAAGGGGGTTTCATCTGACTTGCGGCCCAGTCGGTCGAACATGAAGACAAGCAGAATATCGAACTTGCCCTGCTCTGCATACTTCTTGATGAGCTGCAGTTTATCACGGTCATCGGCGCTGACTTTATAACCGGATACGCCAGTTTCCTGCTCCTCGCCCACGATGACCCAGCCCATTTTCGCCGCAAAATCGTGGCAGGCTTTTCTCTGCATAGGGATGTCTGCCTGGTTGTTTTCATCGTGATCGACCTGCTTGTTGGTGGAAACTCTGTATAAACAATAAACTCTTTTCAGCCATTGATATCCGTCCTCTCATGTTTTTTGTGTGAGAGGGCGGACACCCAATTCATTCTATTCGATTATCAAGGTTCCCGGCTTTTGCCATACCCATTATCTCACACTACGGCCAGAATAGCCAGGGGAATTGATAATCTTTTTTATAAACAAATCTGCAGTAAATGGGCTGGTGTGTTGGGTTATCCTGTACTTTGCTCAAAGTTTTTGGGCCTCATCAGTCTGCCAAAAGCGAATGTAGTCAAGCATGCGTTCTGCATCAACGCCGTCTATGATCTCCCCTCATAGACGCTCCAAACATGGATGCCCTTCTTGGTAAACCACTCTGCGATGAATGGGGTTTCGTTGAGATTGCGTCCCAGCCGGTCATACATAAAGAGCAGCAGGATATCAAACTCACCCTGCTCAGCAGCCTTTCTAATGCGCTGTAACTTAACAAGGTCATCAGCGCTGACTTTATAGCCGGACACGCCGATCTCCTGCTCCTCGCCAACAATGTTCCAGCCTTTTTTCTCTGCAAAATCGTGGCAGGCGTTCTTCTGCATGAGAATGCTTTCCTGATCCTTACCTCTGTATAAGCAATAGACTCTTTCAGCCATTTTACTGACCATCCCTTCATCAAATCTTCTGAATGCAAGACCTTCAGCAAGTCGTTCTATTTCTGGGGCATTGCATAGGCGCTCAGGAGAGCCTGCTTTACTAATACAGCAACTTCAGGATTTTCTTTTTCTGCAAAGCAGAGAGTGACCTTATAGCCCTGAACCGAGATATGCATTTCAGGCTTTTCTTCGTCGATTCTGAGTACCCTGTTCATAGTAATCCTCCTAAAAATAAAGCATCGGCTATCCTAAAAAGATAGCCGATGCTTTTCAATTTCTAATTGTAACTGCTTAGTGGCGATAGTCCTTTTACAGAGTAGGTTCGATTGACTGCATACCGATTTCCTGTACTTGGACGATATCCAATGTTGGCAGAGCCTTCAGATAATTCTCTACATTCCAGTATTGGACCCCATTTTCCATCTGCGCATCTTCGCCGCGGTACAGGATATAGCGCCCCTGGATGGGGCCAAACCGCCGTTCCGTCCTCTGGCATTTATCCTCATCGACGAGGTGTCGGTATTGAAAGGGAACCTGTTTGCTGCTGTGTTTGATTTCAAAGATCTCACAGGAGTTTTCTTTCTGGTCATAGATGACCATGTCAAACTCGCCAGCCTCAAACTGCAGTTTGAAAACACGGTGATCCTTGTCGGCCGCCTTCATGGTTTCCAGCAGCACAATATCTTCCATCATCCGGCCACGGACTTCTTCAAGGATGCGGCCCGTGATCTGCGTTTTATCATATTCGCTGAGCGCCGAGAACTGCTCATCCTTTAACAAGGAATGGATAAGGGCCTGGGCCTGACAATATCGCATTCCAGGCTGTGTGAAGAGAATATGTTCCACTGGTTCAATTCCGGGGTCCGCCGATTCAATGGGACAATCCACAATCAACTCCAACGCGGTAAGATATTGCTTAATCTCTATGATGTGAGCAGTTGTGATACCGATGGACTGCTCCTCCTTGTTCCGGATATCCAGCAGTTCCATCAAACGCTGGGTGACCGCCTCTGTATCAATGGCATCCAGCGCCTCTGTGCGCTTTTCGGGGTCACGCTCTTTCCGCAGATTTGCGGCAGTGAGCCGCAGGTCATGGGAGAGAAAATCATCGGTCAGCACTGAGATCAGGAATCGGTGGTTCATATCCTCTATGATCCGGTTGATGGCGCTGGTCAGCTCTCCAGCTTCATACAGAGAGTACAGGTGGCGGAAATGCCCGCCCGACTCGTAGCAGGCCAGGGAGTGCTGGATGTTCTTGCAGATTGCCGTGTCGATGTATCTTCGGGTGGACTCGTCATCCCGGAAGGATGCATCCTGAGCATTCACATCTTCATCGTCAAAGGCCAACTCTCCGGCGCGTAGTGTGCCGCCATATCGGATGTACTCATCAATGCTGTCGATCCCGAGCAGACGGCTATACTCCCGATATGGGATGAAGGTCGTGTGGATGGCCTTGGCCCGGTCATACAATTCTTCATCCATTGCCAGCCAGAAGCCCAGGGAGTCCGTACCAGACAGGACGATCTTCATTCCCATGGTGGCGAACACATCGGAAAAGAGGGCAGCCGAGTCAATAAAGTCTTCCATCAGCGTGACCTCGTCGATGAACACATATCGGAATCCAGCGTCAAACAACTTCTTGAGATCCCGGTTCATCATCGCCATATTGTCGGTCCTGCGGGCTTTGATATATGCGGTACGGCTTAAGTCCTCCTTTGCCATTCTGCCAATGGCCTGGCGGAGCATGGTGTTTTTCCAGTCTGGAGCAGGCCAAAGAGCAGACACACGCGGTCATGACTTCTGCCGTGGAGGTACATCTCCAGTTGCTCAAAGCAGTCGCGTGAGGCCAGTGCCTTTGATTTCTGCGCAACGGCAGCCAGTTCTTTGCCGATGGTTATATCGGTTTCGACACCTGATATTGATATGCTTTTCGGGCTGCTTCCACTCACTTATGCGTCACCTCCTCGCCAATCACGCCCTGATATGTTACCGCTTTCTCAATTCCATTCTTCCGCCAGAAGGAAGTCACGGATATTCCGGTGCTTGATCCCGTTCCTGCTCATGTCAAACTCGTCGAGGGATACGACATACTTGGGGAAATTGTCCTGGATGCCATCGTATGCACCGAACTCCCGTTTCACCGTATCTTCAGAGGCCAGCAGGTATGTTACCTGCACATAGAGTTTTTCTCCTCTTTTTTCGCATACAAAGTCAATTTCTTTTTCTCCTGCTCTGCCTACTGTGACAACATAACCCCGTCGCAGCAGTTCCATGTAGACAATGTTTTCGAGGATCAGGTTGATGTCCTTCATGTTCCCGCCGAACACAGCCTCCCGAATACCGTGATCCGCAATATAATACTTTTCGTTGGAGGCCAGTATCTGCTTGCCCTGCAGGTCCTGGCGCTTTACCTGATAGAAGAGATATGCGTCACAGCAGTACCGCACATAGTTCAGGATGGTTTCTGCCGCGACAGTCCGCTGCTCATTTTTGAAAAACTTAGCCAGAGAGGACGCTGAGAAAACTGTTCCGACATTTGCGGTCATATACGCAATGATGCGCTCCAGCAAATCAATATCCCGAATCTTGTTCCGTTTTACGATATCTTTGAGCTGCACAGAATTGAATAGATCTGTGAGATACTGCCGGGAGGGTTCTTCCTCATACCGGAGGTTGGCCAGATAGGGCATTCCTCCGGCCAGCAGATATTTTTGAAAGCATTGCTGGATCGAATCGCTTGGTGCAATTGTGTGGTACAGTTCCAGGAATTCAGCGAAGGAGAATGGGTAAATCACAAACTCCACATACCGTCCGCCAATATAAGTGGCCAGTTCACCGGACAGCAGTTTTGCGTTGGAGCCCGTAATGTAGATATCGCAGTCCAGCGCCACTCGCAAAGAATTGACGCACTTTTCCCAGCCCTCTACTTCCTGGATCTCGTCAAAAAACAGATACGCTTTTCCCTCGATGCCCTCTGCCCGTTTTATGATCTCATCATGCAGAGCCGTTGCGGTCTGCAGATGGGAGTACCGCATATCTTCAAAATTGATTGAGATCATCTGAGACGGGGCAACACCAGCCTCCGCCAGTTCCTCTTTGATCAGTTCCAGCATCACCGACTTACCGGAGCGGCGAATGCCGGTCATTACCTTAATCAGTTCGCCCCCAATGAAGGGACGGATGCGGTTCATATACAGTTCTCGTTTGATCATGATTGGAGCGCCTCCTTTCTATCGTTGACCTCAGTATATCCCATTTACAACTGAAAATCAACTGATATAATCTAATTTTATCAGTTATAACTTATAAAATTAGTCGTATGTTGGCGCAAACACTGTACACAGCTTTTCAATTTCTCTCAAAGAAGCCCCCGAATGCACTCACTTTCCAGTTCAACGATGTCGCCTATCGGTATCCTTAAGCCATCAGCCAGAATCAATACCTGATCCGCCTCATGGATTCTTTTCAGCCTCCCGGTTGATACGATATACCGGCCGCCGTCTTTCTTCTGCGTCGGGCTGGAACCAGGTCACCGTGATTTCCGGCCGCTCTTTGATCCGCTCCAATAGCAGTTGCTGTTTTGAGTCCAAGGCTGCCCTTGCGTCCTCATCCAACTCCATGCGCTGGTCAGTCAGCCGGGCCGTTTCCACAAGGGCGGCGCTGTGGCCGGACAGGGCCGCGAAGGGTGCAAACTGAGCCGCACGATCTGAGAGCGGCATCCTCGGGTGCTTGGCTGAGGTAGGGTGCGGCAAGTTGATGATATCATCGTATGGTCCGGTCATGCTTTGTGACCTCCGATTTGGTTGTTTCTCTCCCTGGCTGTGGCGCCGTCCTCCAGATTCAGTCCTTTGAGGATGGCATTCTTGCCAAAACGCTTTTTGATGTCCAGCATGGTTTCCTGGAGTTTTCTCTCCCGTGCGTGGGCGGCGTCAGCCTCTTTTTTCTGCTTTTCCTTTGCCGAGTAGTCCGTAAACAGGTCAATCTGCTCCGGCAAATCCTCCGGCACAGAAGACTCGTCCAGCAGGTGATTGGCGCAGAGGGTCAGCCGGCGGGCCAGCAGGGTTTTATCTACAATCCGGTCATACAGGCTGGTGGCTGCCTTGAGCAGCTCCTCGCCGGAGGAAGTATATCCGTCCAGATTGACTGTACCATGAGCATGCTTGGGAATTTTGCGCCCATAACGGTCTGTGGTGACCTCTCCGGTGTAGGCTGTACCCTTGAGGTTTTCGATGTCATAGCCGACTGTGAGAACCAATTGGTTGGTCGCAAGCCGTTTATCTACCAATTCCAGCGCCAGTGCATCGGCCATCTCCTGGATGACCAGCCTTGCCTTTTCAAATGGGTATGGGTACTGCAGAATCTGCCCGGAGACGATGCTCTTGTTTTCTGGTTTGTATGCCTTAATGTCCGCAATGGTGCAGGGTTCCCAGCCCCAGGCATGGTCGATGAGCAGTTCCGCATTGACACCAAACAGTTTATAGAGCAGTTCCTCGTTGTGATAATCTGTAGGCTGCCCGATAGAACACCGGGCAATATCTCCCATGGTGTACAGGCCGTGGGCCTCCAGCTTGGCGGCATAGCCTTTTCCAACCCTCCAGAAGTCGGTGAGCGGACGGTGGGTCCAGAAGGAGCGGCGATAGCCCATCTCATCCAGTTCTGCGATGCGGACGCCGTATTCATCGGCGGGGACATGCTTCGCGCCAATGTCCATGGCGACCTTGGCCAGATACAGATTCGTCCCAATGCCCGCCGCAGCGGTGATACCGGTCGTCTGCAGAATGTCGAGGATGATTTTCCGGGCAAATTCACGGGCCGACAGATGGTAGGTCTGCAGGTAGCTGGTGGCGTCGATGAACACCTCATCGATGCTGTATGGGTAGATGTCCTCCGGCGCCACATGCTTGAGGTAAACGCTGTAGACGCGGGTGCTCCAGTCAATATAGTGGGCCATCCGGGGTGGAGCCACGATATAGTCGAGGGCCAGGGAAGGATTTCGCCGTACCTCCGGGTCGTGAGAGGAAGCGCTGGTGAACTGCCGGCCAGGGGTATTCCGCTGCCGTTGGGCATTGACCTCCTTGACCCGTTGGATCACCTCAAACAGCCTGGCTCGACCGGAAATGCCATAAGACTTCAGGGAAGGTGTGACCGCCAGACAGATGGTCTTTTCAGTGCGGCTCAGGTCCGCCACCACGAGGTTGGTGTCCAGTGGATTCAGCCCACGCTCGATGCACTCCACACTTGCGTAAAACGATTTTAGATCACAGCAAATGTAGGTTCGCTCCTTCATGCTTCGGTCACCCCTTCCTCTTTATCTTCCGACGCATTTTCAAAGTCATTATAGCACATTTGTTCTGGTCGTTCTATTGTGAAAAAACACCATCTTGTACCCATTGGAAAACCAGCACAGAATGCTGTGATTCCTAAAGCGATATGCCTCCATCTTTCTGCCGCAACTGTAAAAGAGAGCCGCCAGTCTGGAAACCGGCGGCTCTCTTTGTCAGTCATTTTTTCTCTGCTTGTTCCTCCAAGGCAAGGGAAATGGTCGAAGTCGCTTTCAAACATGCGATCCTGCACAATCCGGTATTTTTCAAACTCGCTCTCTGCGAAGGCTTTGGCGATCTCATGCGTCACCCGGCCGGTGTCGTGGAGGATCTCATGCTCATTGAATTCCAGGAAGCGATTCAGCCGCTGTGACCAGTCCTGCATGGTCATAGGGATATGGCGGCCTGCCTGGTATTCCGCATAGTCCAGGTACATGGTCACAATGCGTTCCAGCGCCTGCAGTTCCTCTCTGGAAAGATAGTTTTTAGCAATGGACACATCATACTTCTGTATTTTTCCGTTTGGATACTGCTCCCAGGAAGTTAAGCCCATGTGAGGTTTTTCAGCGTTGGCTCGCTCCACGATCAACTCCGCCGCAGTATGACGGTGGATCGCCCAGTGGAGTTTGTTCTGTACCTCGGAAAAAAACAGGCGTGTGGTTTTGGCTGATTTATCATAATCCAGAGCCGTGGCGTAGATGTCGGTGATCTTTTGGTAGAACTTGCGTTCAGACATCCGAATCTCCCGGATCTGCTCCAGAAGGTGGTCGAAGTATTCCTTGGTAAGTACACTACCCCCGTTTTTCAACCGGTCACTGTCCATGGCCCAGCCCTGAATGGTGTAGTCCTTAACGATGGTATTGGCCCACTTGCGGAACTGGACCGCCCGGTCATTGTTGACCTTGAATCCAACCGCAATGATCATCTGCAGATTGTAGTGCTTCACCTGGCGGCTAACCTGACGGGAGCCCTCAGTTTGAACTATCCGGAAATTCCGGATAGTTGCCTCCTCTGTCAGCTCACCATCCTCATAGATCTTCTGGATGTGCTCATTGATTGTCCGAACATCCACATCATAGAGAGCCGACATCATCTTCTGGGTCAGCCAGATATTCTCATCCTCATAGCGCATTTCCATGCTCTCTGTACTGTCACCGGTAGCGGCCACAAAGGTCAGGTATTCCGCTGCGCTGGATCGGATCGCCTGTTCTTGTTTATCGTTCCGCACTGCGACGCCTTCTTTCTTCTGTATCAATTCCATATTGGGCCAGCAGTTTCCGAGCTTCGGCTTCTCCCTCCGGTGTGATGAGGGCAGGGTAGGTTCGCCCGGCAGCGTTGATCAGCCCTTCCTCTGAAAGTTTGTTCAGCAGGTCGTGGTCATAGCCCTTCCAGCATCGGCGGACAAGGGGATACTTTTCCAGTTCCTTCTTCTTGACCGCCCGCATTTCCGGTGTATCCCGTTCCTCCCAGGAGGTCAGGTACATCAGCATGAGGGTCAATTCCCGAATGGTTTTCTTCTGTTTTTCCGGCATTAGCCTGTCCTCCAATCTTTTTGACTTACTACCATCATATCACAGGACGGGCTGTTCGTCTATTCCACAATCATTCCGGGATATACATCGGGCCACTCCGTATGCGTCATTACTCCGCTGCTGGGAGCGCAGTGGGCGAGAACGCAGTCCGCTGTCCAGTTGACCCATTCCGAGTTCACCAGAGCCTCTTGGTATTCCTCAGTCCAGCCACGGACTGTATTATGGACTTATTACATCATCATTCCTGTACATATTTCTTCGCCTGTTTCATCTTCCGCACCCATCATTCCTATAAAAGAGGACTCCATATACTCGTCATAAGCCCGTGCGTATCTCTCGTACTTCTCACCGCCGGTTTCTTTCAGAACGGTTTCATCAAATGTCCATAAAGGGTAGGAGCAGAACCCACTTTCTTTGTAGAGCCCAGTATCTTTAGCAAATCCACGATTGAGCAGCTGCGGCGCAAAGGGACAGTTGTTTATATCGACATATGCACTGTTTTTCAAGCCAATAAATTCTCCAAAAGATTTTGTAAGAATAGCGAACTGTTCTTTCTCATCTGCTCCTTGGATAGGCATATCAAGAACAATCGCAAGGCCAGGCAGTTCTTTGCCCATAAAATCATAAACCGTGTACAATTCCACCCTCGGCTCCAATATAATGGGCGTCTCAAAATAATCTTTAATTTCAAATGTCATTTTTTCCTCCTGATAACAAAATATCACCTATGCTCTACCATATATGTAAAATCGCTTTTTCCCCTTTGTGTAGCCTATCTCTTTGCTCTTTTGGCGTCTTCCACTCCGTTCAGAATAAAAGACCAGGGAATGCTGGTTACCCACTCCCTGATCCATTGCGATTAAAAACCCAGTTCAGATATCTTTTCCCACTGGAGGATGTATTTCTGATCTATGATTCGATTCTCATGGTAATGGCCGAAAAACCAGTAAGCGAATTTACACCGCTGGCTGACCATTTCAAGAAAGTCCGTCAGTTCATCCGTTCCATAGGATGGATTGATCTTCTGCACCTCACCGCTGGGAGCGCAGTGGGTGAGAACACAGTCTACCGTCCAGTTGACCCGTTCCAAGTTTGCCAGGGCTTCTTGGTACTCTCCAAGCTGCTGGGCATTTCTTCCTCCCACCAGCTTACGCCCTTGACCCGGAACATGGACCGCATCCGACGCATCAGCCAATACTGGCGCTCGAAGTCCGGAGCGGCGGGATCAAGGATTCCATCCTGAATATCATGGGAGGCCGCACCGCCCATTGTGAACCAGGCGAGGCCGCCGAAGTCGAAGACCTGTCCCCGCATAAGGTGCAGGATATGCTCCCGCACCACATGGACCCGTCCGCCATTCCATTCTTTTTCTGGTAGAGTGTTCAGCAAGTCAAAATTCTCATGGTTCCCATCCACGAACAGGGTGGTGAAGGGCTTCTTGTTCAGCCAGTCCAACCAATATTGATCTTTCTGGCTTCCATCCCACAGTCCTCCAAAATCACCCGCGATGACCACATAGTCCTCCCAGATCATCTCCTTCTGCTGTGGGAAGTATTTGCTCCCAAAGCGTTGGAAGTCGCCGTGAGTATCACCCGTAATATAAATTGCCATTCCATCGCACCTCGATTTACAGGGTCATTTGCTGCTGCCCTGGCAGTGGGGAGCTAATTTCTGCATCGGTTGCCGTGCGGACACCAAGACCGTTTCTGGTTTTCGTTGTCACCAGCAGGCCATCTTGAACAAGCTGCTCCATCAGTTCGCCCACGAAGCGGTTGGCAAGATTATGCTTGCCTTCTTTATCACAGAGCCTGTGTACAGAGAACTTTTGAGCGACATTTAAAGCAACCGGGCCTGTGATATACAGGTTTTTCCGTTTTGTCCGGCACCGTTCCAGAATTTCATGTGTGATCTCCTCGCGCTTGGTCTCCAACTGTGCCAGATATTCCTCATCGGTAATATCCCAATACCTCTCGTAGCAGTCGAAGCCATAGCAGCAGAACGATTTCGCATCCTTCAGTAGTTCTTGGATGGCTGGGATCTCGTCCATCTCTATAATACCACTAAAGTTCATCGGATGCAGGTATAACTCCTGCCAGCCTTTCGTAACGGTATCAGATGTGCTGTCCCCACCGGGCTGTAGATCCCAGCCCGCACTCTGGAACAGGCTGCGGCTTTCTTCATGAAATTTGGCGGCGTCAGTCTCAGCCGGCCAGCCGGAATCGAACTGATAGCGGCTGCGAATCCGGAAGTAAACTTTTCGGTACTCCACTCTTGCTTCACCTCGTTTTCCTATTCCAAGTGCTTTTTCAAACAATACCACAAGTAAGGCGGCAACATCTATTCACCAATACCAACAGAATAAATGTTCATAAATTGACCTATTCTACCGATATCCTTCCGCCAGACCGACGCTGACCCCAAGCGCCCAGTCAATCTGTTTCATCTCGGAGGTGTCTAATGCTCCAACGCGCTCTCTGAGCCTGGACTTATCAATAGTGCGAAGTTGCTCCAAGAGGATAACGGAACCACAGCTCAATCCATTCGCTTGCCTATTCAAACAAACATGTGTAGGCAGCCGCGGTTTTCCCATCTTGCTGGTGATGGGGGCTGCGATCACTGTGGGGCTGTGGCGGTTGCCTACATTGTTCTGCAGAATGAGTACCGGACGGATACCACCTTGCTCAGACCCGATGACTGGCCGCAGGTCAGCATAGTAAATGTCACCACGGCTGATTTCCTGTCTGCAATATGTTTTCACAGAATACACCTCCTCAGCATATTGGGCTTAATATCACAAAAATAGGGACCGCCTCCGCATCTCCCGCATCTGGTTGGAATGGCTGCTCATACGGCATGTTCCGGTCAGTAAACGGGTTTTGGACAGAAGCGATCCCCATAGCTTCTGATATTAAGACTTCACATTTGTGTTGTCTTTCTTTGGCGCTTGTATTCGACACTACTTCCCCAAGCGCAGGAGCCTGTGCCATTGGCATCAGCTCCGTAGGGCGACCATCTGAACCGCGGCTGGCTTCACCGCGTCATGGGACTCTCACCCCCGGCAGGATCTCTGTCGGCCGCCCTCATTGCTTGATCCCCATTTCGGTGGGGGCTGTGACTGGACGGAAGTATCATTATCCCTGGCGGAGTCATTGCGATACAGCTTGCCACAGGCTGTTTTTTGGACGGATGGACCCGCTTAGCACCTTATTTGGCCGTCGTTGATAGAGGGGAAATCCGGCAGGCTGTCATAACCGAACAAAAATGTATAGGTGACTTCGTTTGCAGCCTGTACCAGAACCTCTACAGGTGGTTTTCGCGCATCCTCCAGCGTCGCTTGCCCCTGTCCAGCAGGGGCCCCGTCAGGAAAGTATTCAGACAATCGGATATTCGGTTTTCAAGGAACAAGTGAGAAGCATTTCCTTCTCGCTTGTATAGGGGAAGGTGTCGGCATTTTAATAACCCTCCAATTTCAATTTTCTAAAAGTTTTTTCAAAGACTTGAGAATACGGACTTTCCGTTTATGCACTGCAGGCTGTGAAACGCCAATCTCTCTTGCATAGTCAAGTTCACTTTGTCCCTTAAAAAACAACCCCTGTACCAATGCCTGATCCGCAGCAGGCAACGCTGAGATCGCTTGGTACAGGGCCTCTTTCTTCATTTGTTCAAGGATGATGTGTTCCGGAGTGTTGATAGCGTCAATAAACTCCCGGAAATTTTCATAGGCGCCATCCTGACTTCCGATCATCCCACTCGTCTGGATCTCATGGTCAAAAAAGCTCTGATCGTTGTCCTTGATATTCCACCGTGTTCTGCAGTAAGTACGATAGACCTCCTCTGTCACTATGACTTCCTCATATTCCTGAGTGCAGGTGTTAAAAACAATAAGGGTAAACTTCCCGTTGGATTCCATGTGCCTTTCCTCCAAATTTCAAGATTTTGATGGCGAATCAAAATCTTGAAATCAGGGGTACTTGGCGATATAAGCCTCCCAGCCCATGCCGGCCCTCCCAGTGCCGGGCAGAAAAATAGCCGGGGACGCATTTCTGCATCCCCGGCCGATCCCCGCCGCCATATTGCGGCAGGAATACAGAGGGCCGGGACACTTTACAGCGTCCCGGCCCTTGTCAGCTGGTCCTATTCATTTTTGTGCATACCTGCCACTGTACTGAGTATAGCAGAGGCAAAGTCGGAAGGGAGTAGGGATTTCGTCGGTTTTTTATCGGGAATCAGTCGGGATAAAGTCGGGGCATCTCCAATTCTTCCTGAAGTTCCGGCACAGCATAACCAAAAAGGCAGAGGGACAATAAGAAGATCGCCTCGCGCTTCCGGTCATAGAATACGCTTCGCTCCATATTCAGCTCATCCAGCAGTTCCTTTTCTGTGCTGTTGAAACGGTGGATAAATTGTTTGGTCAGGATCTCATAGTAAAGTTCACCCCGGTCAGGGTATCGTTTCAAGCGGAGAAGGGCACGGTCGATCACATCCACCAGCATCCGGTTTTCCATCACACAGCAGACCCGTTCCTCAAACTCCTGCAGATCCATATCCGGGGCGAAACTACCCACACCACATCCCGGTAGATTTTCAAAATCAGCTTTACCCGATGATAGGCCAGCTGGCTGTCAAATCCAAGGGTCGCCATCTGCCTTTTACATTTCTGCACAGTGGAGCTTTCTTTTCTCATGCCATTCTCCTCCTCCCATGTTCGCTAAACTGCGAACAAAATGCATACAACAAAGCCTGTGAACATTGGTGCGGCTGCGCCCCTCTCTTTAGGAGGGGGGGCTTGCCGTACCAACCTTATATGAGATTGCGTGTTTCCAACCGAATACGCATGGCCTGCTTGGAGACTTGGAAGATCTGAGCCATTTCCGCAACCAGCTGCTCATTGCTCTGCCTGCACGCAAACGGTAAAAACTTCTTTTGATTTGCGGCAGGGGCATGAGGAGAGCCGTAGCCAAGGCATCCGCCTGCCGTTCGACCAGACCGTGGCTTTCATCCAAAGATGTCTTTCCTTCATAGGCAGCCACATCGCCTGTGCCGGAGTACAGCTTCTGGTGCAGGACCCAGTGCCCCAATTCGTGAGCACAGGTGAACCGCAGCCTGCCGAGGAGCCTGTCCACACAAAGCCGCTCCTCCACCAGGATCGTTCCGGCTTTGACGGCGATCAGGCGGTAGCGTTTTTCATCTTGGTCGTATAAAATGGCCGCTCCTTCATCAAAAATCGTTTCCCCAAGGATGCTCCCGTTTTTGCGTAGGCAATGATATTCCAGAGTTAGATCAAATTTGGTCTCTATGATAGTTTCAATGGGGACTGCCTGGGGAGGCCCGTCCAACAAAAACGGGATCATACTCTTGCAGGATCTTCCGTCCAATGGTTTCAATTGCGTCCAATCGATACTTTGGTACAGACAAGAAAATCCCCCCTTAGTTCTGGCGGTTCTGCAGCATTTCCAT
>VOFI01003611.1_pt1 | contig 23563 bp, 33 predicted proteins | sample 5384131 | NCBI WGS metagenome assembly VOFI01 (sample SAMN12384728, study PRJNA508395) | human gut metagenome | isolation source: healthy gut H | host: Homo sapiens | reverse complement strand
CGTTTTGCCCGTGCATATCGGTCACGAACAAATCTGATTACTAAACACAGTAGCAGGCGCTAAATTTCGTGGAGAATTTGAAGAGAGATTAAAGGCCGTTTTTAAACGAAGTCGAGAAATCGGAAGGAAGAATCATTTTATTTATCGACGAGATTCATAACATCGTCGGCGCTGGCAGGACGGAAGGTTCCATGGATGCAGGAAACCTGCTGAAGCCAAAACTGGCCAGAGGAGAACTGCACTGCATCGGTGCGACGACCTTAGACGAATACAGAAAGTATATCGAGAAGGACGCTGCGCTAGAGAGGCGTTTTCAAAAGGTCATGGTCGAACAGCCGTCGGTTGAGGATACCATATCTATTTTGAGAGGTTTGAAGGAACGTTTTGAAATACACCACGGCGTCAGAATCACAGATAACGCTCTGATTGCCTGTGTGACCTTGTCAGATCGGTATATCTCTGACAGATTCCTGCCTGATAAGGCGATTGACTTGATGGACGAGGCGGCTTCAAAGATCAGAACGGAAATTGACAGTATGCCGACAGAGCTGGATGAAATCTCCAGAAAAATCATGCAGCTTGAAATTGAGAAGCAAGCCCTTGGCAAGGAAACCGACAGAGGCTCAAAGGCAAGGCTGGAAACCCTGGAGAAAGAATTGGCCCAACTGAAAGAAGAAAAATGCCTCTATGCGGGCACAGTGGGAAAATGAGAAAAAAGCAATCACCGAACTGAAAGGCACGAAAGAACAGATTGAAGAAGTAAAGCATCAGATGGAAGAGGCTGAGAGAAACTACGACCTTGAAAAATTAGCACAGCTGAAATATGGCGTGCTGCCCGAATTAGAGAAAAAGCTGGAAGAAGAAAAACGCAGCAATGAAAACTCAGAAGAGAATCGTCTATTAAAAAGAAGAAGTCGGTGAAGAAGAAATTGCCGATGTAGTCTCCGGCTGGACAGGGATTCCCTGTTGCAAAGCTGGTAGAATCTGAAAAGGAAAAACTGCTGAAATTGCCAGATATTCTGCACACAAGGGTAGTCAGCCAGGAAGAAGGTGTTTTGTCGGTCTCTGAGGCTATTTTAAGGGCTAGAGCGGGTCTGAAGGAAGAGAACCGGCCCATTGGCTCTTTCATTTTCCTCGGTCCAACAGGGGTAGGTAAGACAGAGCTGGCCAAAGCCTTGTCAGAAGCCCTCTTTGATACTGAGAAAAACATGATTAGAATTGACATGTCAGAATATATGGAGAAGCATTCTGTATCCAGACTAGTAGGCGCGCCTCCAGGATATGTAGGTTATGACGAAGGCGGTCAGCCTGACAGAAGCCGTAAGAAGGCGTCCATACAGCGTTATTCTCTTCGACGAAATTGAAAAAAGCTCATCCTGACGTATTTAACATCTTGCTTCAGCTGTTGGACGATGGGCGTTTGACCGATAATCAAGGAAGAACCGTAGACTTTAAAAATACGATTATCATCATGACGTCCAATATCGGCAGCAGTGAGTTAATTGACAATATCAAGGCCGACGGCTCTATCGATGCGGCGACAAAGGAAAATGTGGAAAATCAGCTTAAGAATTACTTCAGACCAGAGTTCCTCAACAGAATTGACGACATCGTCGTATTCAGCCCGCTGACGGAGCAGCAGATCGTCAAAATCATCGAGCTGTCACTGGTCGGTTTGGAACACCGCCTGGCTGAGCGTGATGTCAAACTGGAACTGACAGATAAGGGTAAAAAATTCATCGCAAGAGAATCTTATGATCCGAATTACGGTGCAAGACCGGTGAAGAGATACCTGCAGAAGAACGTGGAAACACAGCTGGCGTCAAAACTGATTAAAGGTGAGATTGTTGACGGCGACACTGTGGTCATCGATTCCAACGGAGAAGCGCTTTTGTTTACAACAAAATAGAGCAAAATTGAGGATTGTCTCCCTTTGAGACAATCCTTTTTTAAAACTATCGTAAATTAACACAGTCGAGATTTTGGATTTTACATCAAGATTACTTAAACTTCCGGCTTCCCGAATTATCCATATGAATGCTCATGGCGAGAGCGCCTCCTTCGACGTCTTTAGCCATGAAAGCATCAAATATCGCTTTATGCTCCTTCAGCACATTGGTTAGGTAGTCTGGTGCATAATAATTAGATGGATTACAGTGTTTCAAATAAACTTGATAAGAAGACAAAAGCTGTTTCAGCATTCTGTTATGTGTTGCATTGTAGATGATTTGATGAAAAGCAGTATTGATGTTGAGCATTTTGTTGATATCGTTTTTCATCGTGTAGAATTCCATGAATTCAAAAGTCTCTTCCAGTTCGTTGATTTCTTCTTCAGTAATTTTTTCAATGGCCCAACGCACCGCTTGTATTTCGTAGGCTTTTCTAAGCACATACATATCTTCAATGTCCTGTTCTGAAAGTCCTAATACAAAGGCGCCTCTATTGGGAATATTTTCAATCAGTCCGTCCATTTCTAACTGGCGCAGGGCTTCGCGAACAGGAGTCCTGCTCACTTTATACTCGTCGCAGATCTTTTGTTCTGTGAGTTTTTCGCCTGCTTTTTAATTTTCCTGTGAGAATATCCTCTTGCAGTTCTGAGTAAAGATTGGTAGACAACGGTTGGTTACTAGTCTTACCGTCCTCTAAATATTGAATGATTGACATTTTGTTCCTCCTTAATAACTGTATACAATTATATGTCTGGCATACAATTTTGTCAAGACTGTCAGCGGAAGATGAAATTCCATCTACTGACACAAGGATTACTGGTTGTCAAAATTTGTTTTTTTTTCTTGTATAATCTTTTGTATGAAAAAAGAAGTGATAAATAAGATATTGGATATCTTGAAGAAACCTATCCTGAAGCGGAGTGTGCGCTTCATCATCAAAATGTATTTCAGCTGATTGTTTCAGTGGCATTGTCGGCACAGACGACGGACAAGAGTGTTAACCAGGTTACGCCTGATTTGTTTGCCGCATATCCGGACGCCTTTGCCCTCGGCGATGCAGATCCAGAAGAAGTCAGCAAATACATAAAGCGAATCGGCATGTACAAAACCAAATCAAAAATATCGTCAATATGGCCAAGGTTTTGGCAGAAAAATATGACGGGCAGGTTCCTGACGACTACGATAAGTTGGTAGAACTGCCGGGTGTCGGCAGAAAACCGCTAATGTAGTGCTGTCGGTAGGCTTTGGACATCAACGCATCGCCGTTGACACCCATGTCTTCCGGGTTGCAAAAATCGAATCGGGCTCGTCAATGCAAAAGACGTGCTTAAAACAGAGCTTGCTTTGATGGAAGTTTTGCCGGAGGATCGCTGGTCCAGGACACATCATTCGCTGATTTTTCACGGCAGAAATTGCTGTGCGGCTAGAAAGCCGGACTGTGAGAACTGCAGTATCGCAGAATACTGCGAAAAGCATCTGTAAAGATGAAATGGGTATTGGGGAAATAAGTTAAAATCTTTGTTCAATTTTTAAGGAGAACATATGAAGAAAAGACTTTTCATTTCCCTGATGGTAGTCGTATTGACGGTTATTGCCTTTGCCGTTCAATACGGAGGAAGTACAGGCAAATAGTGAAAGTGCGAATTTTACGGGGAGCGCTTTTGCACAAGCGACGACAATGCGGCGGCAACGATTGATTATGTCAAAAGCGAATATAAGCATATGAGTCGTTACAACGGCCCCGGGCAGTGTTGGGGTTATGCAGAAAAAGTGAGAGAGATGCTGGCAAGTTCCAGCAGCACAAAATACTACACTGGTCTGAAAACACCGCATCTAATTTTAAGAAGAAGTGTCTGGGCATCAAAGCCGGCTCTCATATTCGGTTTTCCCATGGAAGCAGTTTTAACGGCTGGTCTGGGCATTCTGTCGCATTATTGAAGGTCTCCAAAGATCAGGTGATCTGGGCGGACAAACAATTACTACAGGAGCAATATCGTCTCCTATTATAAAGGGTCGATGAATGACTTCATGAAATGCTATGGGCAGTACGGTTATATCAATATGGTATCTGAGACGACAAAGTTCAAAAACCTATACGACGCCCAAGTTATCTGTCACTGCCAATCATTCTGCCGGTAAGATCAAACTCACCTGGTTGGCATCCACTGGGGCAGAGCGATATGAAGTATATCGAAGTTATTCCAAAAAAGGTGATTATACAAAAGATTGCAGAATCAGCGTTCACAAACTATGTCGATGATTCTGTAAAACGCGGCGTCAAAGTCTATTATAAAGTGAAAGCTGTTAAGAACAACCAAAGTAAATATGGAAACGTGGAAAGCATCAGCTTAAAAGACAAGTAAAATCATAATATGAGGACTTGTCTAAAAAACGAAAAACTGCGTACAGGACGGTATTGAAAGGTTTCTGTACAGCTAAAAGGGAACTGGCCCCATTAACGATTTCTTTCGTTAATGGGGCCAGTTCCCTTTATATATGCAATCTAAAAACAATCCCTCGATAAGAAGGTATTGACGATTGGACTACGAAGTGTTATTATAACTATGGACTACAACTTGTAGTTAAAGGAGGATGAAAGAGAAATGATAGGACAGGTATCTGATTCCGAGTTGGAATTGATGAAAATCATCTGGGCTGAGGATGGCAAGGCTCTATATGCCCAAATCATGGACGCACTGGCGGAAACGGGTAATCATTGGCAGAAAACACGGTTATTACGTTACTCTCCCTGATTGGTAGAAAAGGGCTGTTGAAAACAAACAAAATAGGCCGGCGCACGAATACACTGCTATCGTTACCGAAGCAGACTATCAGGGCGACACAGGCGAAAAGCCTTACTTGATAAACTGTATGAAGGTGATGCAAAGGGGCTTGTATCTACACTGATACAGAGAGAAATGCTTACCGCCACGGATTACGAGGAGTTGAAAAAGTTTTGGGAAGGTGGAAACGGCAATAGATGAATGAGATACTGAAAATTTTTTTTGTCTCTGTCCCTATCCGGATCGCTGCTGATTCTTGTTCTTCTTCTTTTGCAGGCCCCTATTTAAGAACAAGGTCAGTAAGAGTTGGCAGTATTATATCTGGCTGGTAGTCATTATTCGTCTGCTGCTTCCTTTTGCGCCAGAAACAAGTCCTATTGGCTCCTTATTTCAAACAATAGACAACGCGACGATTCAGATAGACACCGCTGACAGTCCCGAACAAGATATCGTGTCATCGGTGCAATCAGCAAACACTATGGCAACAGAAAACGATGCTGTCTCACAGCAAGAAGAACTATCCACAGACATCACGTCATTAACAAAAAAGAATTTTTTTGCAGGTTTGATGAGAAATCTCTGGCTCGCCTGGCTGGTAGTGGCTCTAATCTTGATGATAAGAAAATTACAATCTACCAAGATTTTATAAAAATATATCAAAGCCGGACATATGGAGATTTCCAACACAGCACTTTTTAGATCGGCTGGCGATAATCGGCAAGCAATCTGGAGTTAAAAACCCGTGGAGTTATACAAATAGCCTGATTTCCTAATATTAATTGTTTTTTCCGACCATGTATCGTGCTGCCCACTGCCGACTTATTGGATGCGGACTTCCAATATACGATACTTCACGAGCTGACACACTACAAGCGCCGAGATATGTTTTATAAGTGGCTGATTCAATTTTTACAATCTGCCTGCATTGGTTTAACCTCTTGTTTATGTGATGGTGCGGGAAGTGGGGATGTGTGAGCTTGCCTGCGATGAAGCGGTCATAAAAACATTGGACGCAAAAGGGCCGTCAAGACTATGGAAACACACTGATAAACGCCATTGAACGCAGGAAATTACAAAAGATACTCTTGCATCTGTGACGTTAAACGAAAGCAAAAATTTACTGAAAGAAAGGTTAGAAGCAATTATGGCTTTATCGTAAAAAAGACAAAATTGATTGTGTTTATTACCCTTGTATTGACAAATGTCCTTATACGGAGCAACAGCGATGGGTGCTTATGCAATATCATCAGGTCCAACTTTTGACAAAGAAGCGAAGCAAATTGATAGCGAATCAAAATCTACCGAGGACGAATACTTAAAATGGAAAATTAAAAAGAAAAAGACGCTTATTATTATCGAAATCAACGCTTCGAATTTTTATGGACATGAGGGCAGATCGTTCTTTTGAGAATTTTAACTATGACGAATTGGGGAAGATAGATCTTCGGTTAGTACGAGCACAGGACAATACCATAGAAAAGGTCGGATACCTTCCAAAAGCAGAGGTCAAGAAAATCCTGAAGGATTTTGGATATCAAACAAAAAAGAGGATGGTAAGATAAAAAGGCTGTCAAAAAAAGGCGGTTTCAAAAGAAGTCTAAATGTTATAAATTCCTGTGAGACTGGAACGTGGTATGCTATTGTAGATAACAGATATCAGTATATCTATTACAGAAATATGCCACATAATTATGCATGGACGCCAAAGCTTAACAAGAAAAGCGCAGCAATTGACATATTTGATTTAGGTAAATCATCAGGCACTTACGTACTTCTAAAGGTTCCTAAAAATTTAAAACTGACCATTCACTACAACTCTAAAAAGTCAAATACACAAAAGTTCATATCTGATAAGGTTATATTTTTTGGGTCTGCCGCATTAACGTTTTTTTCCGTTAATACAGCAGACCCTGCAGCAATTCATTAGCTGTTATTCATTTTTTCCGCAGCACTTCTTATTTTTACCGCTGCCGCATGGGCAAGGGTCGTTTCTGCCGGGCTTCTTTTTCTGCGTGCACTGTCTTTGAACGTTTGAACTCTTTGATGATTTCGATGCGCTTCTCTTCGCTGAGTACGCCGTCCCAGGCAGGGAGGGTGAACAAATATTCAGCTTCGGCTTTGAGCATGTTGAAGAACAGTTTTTCGAAATCGATATCGAGATCGATGGCAGTTTCTTCTGTTACTGCATCCAGATCCATCTCGGTCTTTAAACTGGAGTTGATGCCGTCGAGGAAAACCGACGAAAATCGTCTTGTTGCACTCGAACTTTGCCACTAATTCATCAACCGTTCCAGCCAGGTGTTCCTGATGATGTTCTAAAATATGCGTATAAATCTTTGTCTCTGTTTCGGATATTCTTTCCAAAACCCCTCAAAGGTGTCTTCGGTCTGATTCTCCATCAGTTCTTTCCAATCCTGAAATAGGCTCATCTGTCGTACCTCCTCTTTATAATGCTTTTGCAATTGCAAGAATGTCACCTACGATAGCGCTGCCTGTCGGGAGGGCACCGGCGCCTTTGCCGTAAAACATGACTTCATCGACAGCATTTCCTGTAACGTAAATCGCATTGAACTCGTTGGATACGCCAGCGAGAGGATGTGCGTTTTCAATTTCCATAGGTTTTACATTGTATTCAACAGAATCGCCGACTTTTTTAGCCTGAGCGATCAGTTTGATTTTGCAGCCTTTGGCTTTTGCAGCCTCGATGTCGTCCATGGTGATCTTGCTGATTCCCACAGTTGGGATTTCTGTCGGCGGAACGTATTTATCGAAAGCCAGAGCCATCAAAATAGAGAGCTTGTTGGCCACGTCGATGCCTTCAACGTCAGCAGTCGGATCAGCTTCTGCAAAACCTTTTGCTTGTGCATCCTTGAGCACTTCGTTATAATCGAGGCCAAGATCTGTCATCTTGGTCAGGGATGTAGTTGGTCGTGCCGTTGAGGATTCCCATAACTTCACTGAATTCGTTGCCGGCAAGGGCTTCTGTAATGGCAGTCAGGGCAGGGATGCCGCCGCCGACACTGGCTTCAAATCTGAATTCTACGTTATTTTCCTGCGCTGTCTTGTGGAGCTTGTCAAAATTTGCCGCTACGGCAGCTTTGTTCGGCGTAACGACTGACTTGCCGTTTTCCATGGCTGTCAGCATGAAAGTAGTGGACGGCTCAATGCCGCCGAGTGCCTCTACGACAATGTCAATTTCCGGATCCTTTAAAATATCATCAGGATTCTGTGTGGCCTGGCTTTCGTGGAGCCCGAGTGCTTTCAGTCTATCCATATTTTTTTCTAATACTTTTGCAACTTTTATTTCTCTTCCGATTCGTTTTTCGATCAGTTCTCTGTTCATATCCAGGATTTCATAGGTTCCGCCGCCTACGGTTCCCAGACCGAGTATTCCGATATTTACTGTCTTCATCACAGCCTCCTTGTACATATTTTTACATTGATAAAAATTATATACCAAAATTTCATTTTGTCTTTAAATTTTAACAAAAACCTTTATTATTAAGAAGTAAATGTAAGAGAGGTAAATAAAATGTCATTACACATCGTATTTGTAGAACCGGAAATTCCGCCTAACACTGGAAATATAGCGAGAACCTGCGCAGCGACGGACACAGTATTACATCTTGTGGAGCCGCTGGGGTTTTCCATAGATGAAAAAGCTGTCAGAAGAGCGGGGCTGGATTACTGGCCTTATGTGAAATTGGAAGTACACGAGAGTTTAGAAGCTTTTATGGAAAAAATATGAAAGTCGAACCATGTATCTGGCTACCACCAAAGGCGGGAGAATCTATACAGAACCAGAATATAAGGATGAAGATATGTTTCTCTTTGGCCGAGAGACTGCGGGTTTGCCGCGGGATTTCATCGAAGCCCATCAAGAAAAGGCAATTAGGATTCCAATGAGTGAGGATACGAGGCTTCGTTCTTTTAACCTTGCAAATTCTGCAAACATTATTTTATTTGAGGCATTAAGACAATTGGACTTTCCAGGCTTGAAATAGACTGATTCAATATGGTATACTATTTGCATAAGGAGATAGGAATTATGAAATTAGGATACGAGCTCACAATTGAACAGACCCAGAAACTATCCATGACTCCTGAATTGATTCAGGCAATACAGATATTGCAGTTCAACAACCAGGAGTTAGTTGATTATGTCCAAAATGAATTGCTTGAAAATCCTGTGCTGGAGGCCGAAAAAAGAGTATGACACACAGGAAGTCGACATCAGAGAAAAAATCAGAGAAGCTGATTATGAAGAAGAGAGCTTCAAGCAGTGGGAATATTCGCCGGATGAAGACGACGATTATACATACGAGCAGTACGTCTCTGAAGAAGACACTTTGACGGATTATCTCTTTATGCAGCTCCAGTTTTCCAATCTCAAGAAGGAAAACATGCGGCAATCGGCAAGTATATTATCGAAGCTGTCGATGACAACGGCTATCTGACCGCTTCTGTAGAGGAAATTGCCCAGGCTGTGGATGCCGAAATTGAAGATGTAGAAGATACGCTTAACTTTATCCAGACCTTTGATCCGGCCGGCATTGCGGCTAGAAACCTGAGAGAGAGTGCCTGATCATTCAGCTTGCCTCAAAGGGACTTTTGACAGACGAGATTGAATACATCATAGAAAACATGTTGGAGGATCTGGCGGACAACAAGATTGCACATATCGCAAAAAACGCTGAACATGAAGAATCAGGAGGTTCAGCAGATTGCAGATTTGATTAAGACGCTGGAACCAAAGCCAGGCAGGCTTTTCTCATCAGGTGAGACGACCAGATATGTTATCCCAGACATCTTTGTTGAAAAAATTAACGACGAATTTGTGGTTACCAACAACGATACCAGTGTGCCAAAGCTGATGGTCAGCTCCTACTATAACAAATTGTCGGCGGAAGCAGACAAAGACGAAGAACTGAATAAGTATTTAAATGATAGATTTAATGCGGCAGTATGGCTGATTAAAAGCATTGAACAGAGAAAGCAGACGATCTATAATGTAGCCAGTGCAGTTGTAAAGTATCAGCAGGATTTCTTCGATAAGGGAGAAAAGTATTTAAAGACGCTTACCCTGAAGCAGATTGCCGAAGAAGTCGGTGTGCACGAATCCACGGTAAGCCGCTCCATCAACGGCAAATATATGCAGAGTCCGAGAGGTGTTTTGAACTAAAGTATTTCTTTTCTAGCGGCGTCTCAGGCGGAGACGGGGCCGGGGTTTCTTCCAACAGTGTAAAGTCTATCATCAAAGAAATTATTAACGGAGAAGACCCGCGAAAGCCTTACAGCGATCAGGATATGGTCGAAATTCTCAAAGAAAAGGGAATCGATATTTCCAGAAGGACTGTGGCGAAGTACAGAGAAGGCATGAACATCTTATCTTCCTCAAAGAGAAGAAGATTCTGATGATTCCGGCGGCAATATGCAGTTGGAACAAAAATCTGACAAACGATATTGATTAAAATGATTAATATATTATGGTAAAACTTTAATTTTTATAAAGAGAGATATGGAGGTAAATTATGGCAATTAAAGTTGGTATTAGTGGATTCGGAAGAATTGGCAGAGTGGTGATCAGGGCGGCAATGGACATGCCGGAGATTGAAATAGCAGGGATTAATGTCCGCAACGCGGATATCGATTATCTGATCTACATGCTGAAATATGACAGTACATTCGGAAGATTTCCTAAATCACTAGAAAAGTATGAAGACGGAATTATGATGGACGGCAAAAAGGTTCCTGTATACAGTGAATCTGAAGCGAAGAACATTCCGTGGGATAAATGCGGCGCTGAATACATAGTTGAAGCGACAGGGGCTTATACTACTACTGAAACAGCGATGGATCATATCAAAGCAGGCGCTAAGAAAGTAGTCATTTCAGCTCCTGCCAAAGATAAGACGACGCCTACCTTCGTCTATGGAGTCAACTCAGATGAATATACGAGCGATATGCAGGTCGTTTCAATGCATCTTGTACTACGAACTGTCTGGCGCCGCTTTGTAAGGTGCTTGAGGACAATTTTGGAATCGAACAGGGATTGATGTCAACCATTCACTCGGCTACAGCAAAGCAGAAAGTTGTTGATGCTCGATCCATGAAAGACTGGAGAACGGGAAGAAGCGTATTCGGCAATGTGATTCCTTCCACTACTGGAGCAGCCAAGGCTGTAGGGTTGGTGATTCCTTCCCTGGCTGGAAAGATGACAGGAATTTCTTACAGAGTTCCAATTGCAGACGTTTCTGTGATCGATCTGAATGTCGTATTGAAAAAATCCGCATCTTATGAGGCTATCTGCAGAGCAGTAAAGAAGGCTTCTGAGACGACCTTGCACGGCGTCATTGAATACGTCGATGACGAAGTAGTATCTGGTGACTTTGTTGGAGATCCGCATACTTCATCTTCGATGCAAGAGAAGGTATTGAGTTAAACGATAAAGTTCTTCAAGCTGATTGCTTTCTACGACAATGAATTTGGATATTCCAGCAAGACTTTAGAACTCATTAAGCATATGTACGAGGTAGACAACGCAAAATAACTGATACGAGAGGAAATACCGGCTAGACCGGTATTTCCTCAATATGAAACAATGAGGGGTCTAAAAAATGAAAAAAACAATCAAAGACATCGATGTCAAAGGAAAGAAAGTTATTGTAAGATGTGATTTTAATGTACCGCAGAAGGACGGCGCAATTACTGACGATAACAGAATTGTCAGCGCTGCCAACCATCACCTATTTAGTCGAGAAGGGGGCAAAGGTTATTTTGATGTCCCACCTGGGAGACCAAAGGGCGAACCGAAGATGGAGTTCACATTAGAACCAGTAGCGGACAGACTTTTTCAGCTCCTGGAAAAGAAGTCAAATTCAAAAGCTGCCCAGAGGTGATCTGTGATACAATCAAAGAAATGGCCGATTCTTTGCAAGATGGCGATGTGATGCTCCTAGAAAACGTTCGTTTCCGAAAAGAAGAAACAGAAAACGGTGCAGAATTTGCCAAAAGAATTGGCTTCTTTGGGTGAAATCTTTTGTGCAGGAGGCTTTCGGCACAGCACACAGAGCCCATGCGTCCACAGCAGGAATCGCGGATTATCTGCCGGCAGTATCCGGTTTCTGATTGAAAAAGAAGTGAAATTTCTTGGCGGCGCAGTAGAAAACCCAGAGAGACCGTTCGTTGCAATTATGGGCGGAGCAAAGTTGGCGATAAAATCCCAGTCATCGAAAGCCTGCTGAAAAAGTAGACACTTTGATTATCGGCGGCGGTATGTCCTATACCTTCTTCAAGGCCATGGGACTTGAAATCGGCACATCTATTTTTAGATGAAGAGAATATCGGTCTGGCGAAAGAGCTATTAAAGGCCGAAACAGCGGGCGTCAAGCTGCTGCTGCCTGTGGACGTGGTCTGCGCAAAAGAATTTGCCAATGAAACAGAAACAGTAATTGTCGATAGAAAAAATTCCGGCAGACATGATGGGACTGGATATCGGACCTAAAACCATTGACCTGTACAAAAACGCTTTGAATGGAAGCCAAGACAATTGTATGGAACGGTCCGGTAGGCGTCTTCGAAATGCCGTCCTTTGCCAAGGAACGAAAGCCATTGCAGAGATTTTGGCCGAAAGTGATGCTGTGACAGTGATCGGCGGAGGCTTCGGCTGCTGCAGCCGAGCAATTCGGTCTGGCAGACAAAATGACGCATATTTCAACTGGCGGTGGCGCTTCTCTGGAATTCCTGGAAGGCAAGGTATTGCCAGGTATTGCGATTATAGAAGAAAATAAACATGAGTGGTTGACGATAAACGTCAACCAGCTAAAGGCGCATTAGCGACTGGAGCAGTGAACAAAGCGAACGATGAACCGTACGGAAATACGTCCCTTGGACGTTATTTTCGTACGGTATAAAAAAGTAAAAAATGAGGATTCCGTTTATTGCGGAAATTGGAAAATGTACAAGACAAAAAAAAGAAGCGGGAATTTGCGGAAAGCTTCAAACAGTTATATAAGGATACCGACATCAGAGCGGCAATCTGCGCGCCGTTTACACAGCTTGGAAATACTGGTGGAAGCTTTTTGAGGGCACCGGCATCGGCGTGGGGGCACAAAACGTTCATTTTGAAGACGAAGGAGCCTTTACCGGCGAAATTTCAGTGGCTATGCTGAAAGAAATCGGTGTGGATTACTGTATCGTCGGTCATTCAGAAAGAAAGACAGTATTTTGGCAGACTGATGAAACCGTCAATTTCAAACTGAAAAAGCTTTTTAACAGACAGCGAAATCAGACCGATTCTCTGTGTCGGAGAGACTCTTCCGCAGCGTGAAGCCAGAGAGAAAAGAAATCGTTGCGACACAGATCAGGAATGCTTTTTGCGACGGCATCACAGGGGAACAGGCTGAACAAGTCGTTGTCGCCTATGAACCAATCTGGGCTATTGGTACGGGTAAAACCGCTAGTCCCTGAACAGGCAGAAGAAATGTGCGCTTTGATCAGAAAGGTCATTGAAGAGCTGTATGATGAAGATGTCTGTGATAAAGTGATTATTCAGTATGGCGGCAGCGTAAAACCTGAAAAAATGCAACAGAAATTATGAATATGGATGAGATAGACGGAGCCCTTGTTTGGTGGCAGCAGCCTGATTCCCTCTAAATTTATGGACATAATTAACTTTTAGCGTGAAAACTACTTGATTTTTACCATTTCTTATGATAAAGTTAAATGGTTGAAATTTAAGCAGTCAACCCTTAGCCAATCGAGCTACGCGCGGTGTGCTTGCTCTCTTGGAGGGTGGTTGCATAAGGTCTCCCATTTGCGGGGCAAATTGGGACGAGAACTCATTAAGCAGTCAACCTTTATCTTGTGAGACAGGCTAGCAGCTTGACTTTCAGAAGGGTTTTGCATAATCAGTTTTTATAACTGTGACAAGTCTATTAAGGAGGGATGAGATGAAACCGCTCTAATGGTACTATTAGCAATTGCCAGCATTATTATTATTGCCAGCGTGCTATTATCAAGTAACAGTGACGGACTATCCGGCTCTATTGCAGGTGGTGCAGAACAGCTGTTCGGAAAAAAAGAAGAGTAAAGGTTATGAAGCTATTTTGAGCAAGATAACTGTTGTTTCTGCAATACTTGTTTATCGGTCTTTCATTAGCGATTGTAGCATTTTTAATGTGTTTATATTTAAATTTTAAATATTCGCTTGATAGTAAGAGGTGCTGATCGGTGCCTCTTAAACTTGTTCTATAAGTAAGCAAGCGAAAGAGGAGGTATTATAATTATGGAAAGCTTTATAAGCTTTGTTGCTCCTATCGCAGCTGTAGTTGGTCTAATCGTTGCTTTTGTTTAGCATCATGGATCGGCAAAGCTGACGAAGGAACAGACAGAATGAAGGAAATTGCAGGCTTATCAGAGAAGGTGCTATGGCATTCCTCAGAAGAGAATACAAGACGATGGTTATCGTAATCGTCGTGTTATTCCTGCTGATCGGATTTGGTCTTCAGAATTGGACAACCGCTGTACTGTATGTAATTGGCGCGCTGTTATCTGTTTTGGCTGGATTCTTCGGAATGAATGTAGCGACAAAAGGTAATGTAAGAACAGCAAACGCTGCAAAAGAAGCAGGTATGCCGAAGGCCCTAAAAATCGCGTTTCAGATCGGGTGCGGTTATGGGACTTTGCGTATCAGGTCTTGGACTGTTAGGACTTGGTATCGTATTCTGTGTTCTCGATCTTGCACAGGTTGTAGATTGTGTCACAGGCTTTGGTCTCGGTGCATCGTCAATGGCGCTGTTCGGCAGAGTAGGCGGCGGTATCTACACGAAGGCTGCTGACGTAGGTGCTGACCTGGTAGGTAAAGTAGAAGCCGGAATCCCGGAAGACGACCCGAGAAACCCTGCCGTTATCGCAGATAACGTAGGCGACAACGTAGGTGACGTGGCAGGAATGGGTTCCGACCTGTTTGAATCTATGTAGGATCCATCATTTCCGCTATCACTCTGGCAGCAGTAGCAGTCGCAAATGCACCTGAGCTTGCAACATTCTCAGAAGCAACTGCAGCTGTATTCCCTCTGATTCTTTCAGCAGTTGGTATCGTTGCCTCAGTCATCGGTATTCTGCTCGTAAGAGGCGGAGAGAATGTAAACCCTGCGAAAGCGTTGAACATGGGAACCTATATTGCAGGTATCATCGTTATTATCGCTGCTCTGGTAATTCTGAGTAAGCAGATGTTGGGCGATTTCACATATGCCTATGCAATTATTGCTGGTCTTGTTGTCGGTATCGCTATCGGTAAGATTACAGAAATATATACATCTGCTGACTACGGTTCAGTTAAAAAAGATTGCTGAGCAATCCCAGACTGGCGCAGCAACTACGATTATCAGTGGTCTTGGTGTTGGAATGATGTCAACCTTATGGCCGATTATCTGTATCTGTGTTGGTATCTTTGTTGCTTATCAGTTCGCTGGCGTATACGGTATTGCGCTTGCAGCAGTAGGTATGCTTTCTACCACAGGTATGACCGTTGCGGTTGACGCCTATGGTCCAGTATCTGACAACGCTGGTGGTATCGCCGAGATGGCAGAACTTCCAGAAGGTGTAAGAAACATTACGGACAAGCTTGATTCAGTCGGTAACACCACTGCTGCAATTGGTAAGGGTTTTGCGATCGGTTCCGCTGCGCTTACTGCTCTGGCTCTGTTCGTTTCCTATGCGACTGTTGCGCAGATCAGCATCGTAAGCTTACTTGATCCAATCGTCATCGTCGGTCTATTTATCGGAGCGATGCTTCCGTTCCTGTTCTCAGCCATGACTATGAATTCTGTAGGTAAAGCTGCGAACCAGATGATTGAAGAAGTTAGAAGACAGTTCAGAGAAGACAAGGGGCATCATGGAAGGAACATCTAAGCCTGACTATGCTAGATGCGTAGACATCTCAACTGGCGCTGCTCTGAAAGAAATGATCATCCCTGGTCTGATGGCCATTGCGGCTCCACTTCTCGTCGGTTTCGTTCTCGGTGCTGAAGCACTGGCTGGAATGCTGGGCGGTGCACTTTCTGCCGGCGTATTATTAGCTATCATGATGGCTAACGCTGGTGGCGCATGGGACAATGCTAAGAAATATATCGAAGAAGGTAATTATGGCGGAAAAAGGTTCAGAACCTCATAAGGCTGCAGTTGTCGGTGACACAGTAGGTGACCCGTTCAAAGATACTTCTGGTCCATCCATCAACATCCTGATCAAGTTGATGACAATTGTATCAGTTGTATTCGCACCAGTATTTGGTTCCGGATTATTAGGCTAATCATATAAGTATTTTTTAAAGGCTTCGCTTCGGCGGAGTCTTTTTGTGTTGATAGATGAGGCTGCTCCTTTAACCTTTTCCAGCGCTTGCAAAGAAATCTAAGGCTATGGTATACTAATTACAGTTTATAAAGGAGAAGAAGTGACGTTATGGCAAAAAAGAAAAAGAACCAAAGACCAACGCAGTACGGATTGTAGCAGCGAAAAAGATTTCCTACGAGCTTCATACTTATGAGGCACCCGACGGCTTTTTAGACGGCGTTTCTGTTGCAGCCCAATCCAATCTCGATCCAAATAAAGTTTTTAAGACCTTGGTACTCATGGGGCATAGCAGAGAACACTACGTCTGTGTCATTCCGTTGCTTGTGAATTAGATCTAAAGAAAGCCGCTAAATTTTTCGACGAAAAAATGTAGAGATGATTCACGTGAAAGAGATTACCCCTCTTACTGGATATATCAAAGGCGGCTGTTCTCCTGTCGGCATGAAAAACAATTTAAAACAGCCATCCACAAGAGTGCACAGGAGCAGGATACCATCTGTGTCAGCGGTGGCAAAGTTGGTTTACAGATGGAGCTTTCACCACTTGAATTAGCTGAGCTGGTTAGTGCTGAATTCACCGATTTAGTAAGAGAAGGGTGACGATTGGAGTCAGAATCAAACCATCAGGGGAGGTAGGTAAGGATGAAAATTAGAACTGCGACCATATTGGATTTGGAGAGAATTTTAGAAATCTATGCCTACGCCAGAACTTTTATGGCACAGACTGGGAATCCTACCCAGTGGGGGAGATGGATATCCAAAGAAGGAACTATTGACCAAAGACATCGAACAAGGACAATTGTATGTCATGGAGGAAAAAAATGAAATTCACGGTGTATTCGTATTTATCATCGGTGCGGATCCTACTTATGAGGGTGATTGAGGATGGTGCGTGGCCTGATAATTCACCTTATGGTACCATCCATCGGATTGCAGGAGATGGACAGGTAAAAGGACTTTTGCAGCTATGCGTAGCATTTTGTAAGACGCAAAATTAAAATCTTACGCATTGATACCCATCATGACAATCGCATCATGCAGCGAGCCATAGAAAAAACGGTTTTCAGAGGTGCGGTATCATCTATACTGCCAACGGAAGTCCAAGAATCGCTTATCAGAGCAACAAGGAGTGAAAATGGGTTTATCCGGCATTCCTGTTCGACATAGGCTAATAGAAATAACGCCACAGCGTACCGTAAAGCGGTGCGTTGTTTTTCTATTTATGAACTTGATTTTTCCCACATATTCGGCTATAATCATCTTAAATACTTCTTATACTTGAAAGTATTTAAGATGAAGAGATGAAACGGAGGAAAAAACAATGGGTTTATTTTGGAAAATTATTTGCTGGTCCGCAAGTTGATATGGCAAAGAGTGATGCCAATCGTAAGAAGATGCGCGAGTTGTTCAATGAAGTGGTAGAAAATGGGCAAGATTACAAGTTGATTTTCGGTTTTACCGAGGATATAGGCTGGTTTAACTATGGTTTTGTACATGGCAGTAAAACTAAAATCGGAAATCTGATCGTCGGCTGGAACGATAACAGTCAAACGATTGTTGTAGTCCCAACCGTTCCAGACCTGTCTGGCTGCGGTGATGCGACTTTTTATCGCCGCAATGAAATCCGCAAGGCATATCAGAGTAAATATCCGACAGATGCTTTTATTATCTATCCAGATCGAAAAGGCTATATTGGTATCAATGTCTGTGACTGGCTGGAAGATGAAAAGCTGTACGTCTACGTCTCCCAAGAGGAGGAGGTAAAAAGAATTTACCGATTTCTTCCTAAAACGGTTTCAAACGAAATAGGGAGGCGATATCATGCCTTTTGGACAGGTCGGCGCGGTACTGCTTGTTTTGGTAATCATATTTGCTGTCGGCAATGTATGGTTTCATTTTTGTTGAAGCCGTAGTAAAGATTCTGAGAAATTTGTTTTTAGAAATAAGAAGCCGGCAACATGGCACACCTTGTCATCCAAAGAGGAAAGAGAGAAAAAATCAGAATCGGCGAAAAAATAGGACTGACGAGATTATCAATGATATTACATAAAAAGCAGACAGTTGATTCATAGGGATATACTGCCTGCTTTTGTTTTTTTGTTTATACAATGATCAAAGTTTCCGCTCTGCGTTGAAAGTTTTTTCTAACATGGCTTTGTGGGAGAGAAATGCCGGATCGTCAAAGTATTTGGCGTTTTCCGGGCATTTGTGTACACATGCATGGCATTTAATGCAGATGCCGGTGACTTCAGACGGTTCTTCCGGACTGATGGAACCCATAGGACAGTTTCGAGCGCAGATTCCGCAGTTCGTACACTTCGTCGTATCCGTCTCAGGTTTTGCCTTTAGAAATACGGCAGGCTGTCCGTCCAGCCCCAGAGGTCTGTAATATGCTGCTTCCGCATCTCCAGGCACGGACACGGGTGGCAGTTCGCCATCAGCAGTAAGTTTTGCGGCGGTTTTCACAGCTAATTCAGAAAGCAATGCCAAATCTTTTTCGTCTGGGCGTCCTGCCGCCAAAGAATCCGAGAAAGCATGCTGAGAAGCCACGGCAGCTGCTGAGGCGATACGAAATCCGTTATTATCCAAACTCTGCGTCAGTTCTGCTAATCCATTATCAAAACTGCGGTTTCCAAAGGTGACGATGGGAATTGCAGCGGCGCCGTTCCCCTTGAAACTGTTCTGAATAAAAGGCAGAAGCTTGTTCGGAACCTTTCCGGCATAAACCGGCGTGCCGAAGATGACCAGATCACCCGCACAAAAAGAGGGCAGGGCTTCCCGCGATGCGGGCAGAGTAAAATCATATTTTTCTATGGGACACTTCAGCTTGTCACGGAGCGCGTCTGCAAGATGGCTGACTGCCTGATCTGTATTACCTGTAGGACTGAAATAGACTTTCCAAATTCTCGTTATATTCATTTCTGTAACCTCCTATTGAGTAGTTCCGGCAATCTGTAGAGCAAATTACTGGGAACGATATCTTAATTTTACCACAGTTTTAGAGAAAAAGGTATCGCAGTCCATATACAACACACGGCAAAAAGCATGAAATAAATTGCGCGCCTTCATTAAATTAAATGCAAGGGATTATGGCACAAAAACGCTGTCCGGTCCAGCATTTGCGCCTTCATTTTTGATTTTCTTGAATTTACTTGCGTGACTCCCTTTGCAAACGTGTGAAAAACAGGCATATTTGTCTTTATCATCGGTCTGCAGAACTGCGCATGAGATATAATATCCTATATATGGAATATTTAGGAAGTTTATTCGTCCCAAATTTTTGAAATGCGTAAGAAATACGCAAGTAATCGAAAATAATTTAAAAATGAAGGCGCATTGGTTTACAATAATCAAAAAATCCGCCAGATACAAGCAAAAAAAATGAAAATGAAGGCGCTTTTTTAGTCTCAACTGTCACAACGTTATGAAAAAGGAGAACCGGATCGATTATGAATTTAGCCCAAATACGTACCCAAAATAACTGTGTTTAATAGACCTGGTTACAAAGCATTTTTTCATTGACAAATATTCAATCAAAGCGTAATATAGAACGTGAGGTGATAAAGTGCGTATATCAAAGGATCCGGAAGTAAGAAAACAGGAAATCATAAATACAGCCATGGGGATTTTTTTTCTGAAAAGGCTTTGAGGCAGTGACCATGAAGGATATCGCTCAGGGCAGTGGGCGTGGCTGCTGGCCTCTGCTATCATTATTTTCCTAATAAACAGGCGCTCTACGAAACAGCTATCAGCCAGTATGCAGAAGTTTGCAGCCGTGGTTTTATCGAGGTATTTCAGCAGACAGACTTGCCCCTCGAAGCTTGTCTGAATCAACTTTGGCAGGTATGGCAGCAGGCGGAGACGACTGGGGCCTATACTTATGCCGTTTTTTTTTCATAAAGAAGGAAATGAGTTTTTCACGCACAGCTGGATACGGCGATGGCAAGAAAAGTATCTCCTTATGTGGAAAAGTATCTGAAGGCATTACAGGATAGAGGAGAAATCCATGTTTCTGATCCTTCTGCCGCAGCAAAATTCATCGTCGGCGGCCAGGCTCTGATCATCAACGATCAAAGCCTTCCGTTGGAAGAACGATTTGCAGCTGTGCAGCAGCTTATTCGCAAAGTTTTAAATTAGGGCGTTAAAATAATCCGTCAATTCAGACGGGTTTTCTTCAAAATTGTTATTGAATATGTATCAATGAAAGAAATTCAATGAGGTGTAATGATGAATTCAAAAGAATATTTCGATCGTACAGCGAAAGAATACGACGAAGGGCTACGACGGGCGTTTTGTCAGATGTATGTATCCTGAAATTGTACGCCAGGTGAAGGAACTGCAGGGGAGAAGATATTCTGGATATCGGCTGCGGAAACGGAAATGTCATAAAAATGTTGGAAGCACAGCGGCCTGGGCATTATTATGGGGCAGACCTGTCAAGAGAGATGCTTAAGGAAGCAAGGAAGCGGGTTTCAAAAGAAGTGGTGCTCAAATTAGCAGACGCGGTCGATTTGCCCTTGACGATGAGAGCTTTGACATCGTCATCTGTAATGCGTCATTTCACCATTATGAAGAGCCTAAAAAGGCCATCAGCGAAATGAACCGCATACTGAGGCCAGGTGGAGCTTTGATTTTAGGAGACCCGACCTTGCCACTGTTTCGCAGGCTCTTCAACTGGGCGCTGAAATGGGGGCAAAGCTGGTGACGTTTGGATTTACGGTAAAAAAGATATCCTGCCATTGTTTAGAAGCGGTGGATTTGATATACTGAAATGGAAACGTATCAACTACAGAGCTTTTTATATTTCAAGGGAGAAAGAGGGAGAATCATGAAGGAAAATAGATTACTCATACACGATCTGCAGCCGGGGTTTTGCACAGAATGGCAATTTTGATGAGATTGTAGAAGATATCGGAACAATTAAGAACTGTATCGGCTGCTTTACCTGCTGGATCAAAACGCCCATGGAATGTGTTCTGAAAGACAGTTATGAACACATGGCAGAAAAGCTGGCGGCGTGTGATGAACTGACCATCGTCAGTAAATGTACCTACGGCGGTCCATCTGCTTATGTCAAAAAACGTTTTAGATCGAAGTATTCCTTATATATGCATCCTGATTTTGTGATCAAAAAACGGCGAGATGCATCATAAACAGAGATTTCCGCAGCACATTGCAATGAAAGTCATATTCTACGGAGACGGTCTTTCGGAAACGGAAAAACTGCTGAAGAATGGTCCGAAGCTATGGCGGTGAATTTTGATGCAACTGCAGTGGAAACTACATTTTGCAGAGATGTTGTGGAAGTCTGTCAAATGCTGTCTGAGCAGGGAATCCCACAGGATACGATCTGCGATGAAGAGCAAAAGAAAGCCTGCTTACCGCTGAACAGACAAGAAGAAGGCACCATGGCGCTGATCAGTGGAAGCCCCAAGAAGAAGTACAGCACTTCGGCAAAAATGCTAGAAGAGTTGAAATCTTTCTTGTCCAAAGATCAGGCAGTGACAGAGCTTCGTTTTTGGACAACGGATTAGCGGAGAATCATCTGCAGGCTCTCGCAAAGCGGAGACCTTTGTAATCTCCTTTCCGTTATATGGACAGTATCCCGAGTCATCTGCTGCGGTGTCTGACAGAGATAGACACTTATTTTGCTGAGCAATCCTGTACTAAATCGGTTTATGCTATCATCAATTGCGGATTTTACGAAGGAGAAGACAGGCGAAGGCCGCTATGAAAATGGTAGAAAACTGGTGCGTGCGCTGCGGTTTTACTTTTCGAGGCGGCCTCGGCGTCGGCGCAGGGGGCATGTGGCACTCCATCAAAGACGTACCGCCGGGACATGGACCGAAGAAAGACTATGGGAAAAATGGAACACCTTTCGGAGTTAGCAGAGAAAATGGAACAACAGGAAGATTATGGATGTGTTTTTACCACAGTCAACTTCCGCGATTCGCTTACAAAATGGCTGGAGAGTCTGGATGGAAACAGGCTGCCAAGAAGAACGGAATCACCGGATAGCCCTGACAGGATTCAGTCCCAGGCTTCTGGCGTCGGTAGCGGAAAGCTCTACCTGAGATTTGAGCGGAATGGACCTGCGGATGCTGACATTTGCCTGCGATTTTTAAAATCAAACAACGGTTACCTTCGTTGTTTGCAAACTGACCTTTGACGGAAAGCTCTTTAACGGTGAGCTGTGCGTCTGCGCCGAACAGAGTTGCAAAGTCCTCAGCGCCTGTGGCGTACGTCCCTGCGAAGTTTTACTGGAAAAGTATAGCTCATGGGTTTTTACATCCTCCTGGAAAATAAAACAGCAGAAAATACACCATTGATATAATGATAGTATGATTGAAGGGATTTTTGCAAGTATCGTTAAAATATAACAATATTTTTGCAATCACCCCTGTCTGTTTGGTGCGGAAAACGGATGGAGGAAATTTTATCGGCTGTGGGACTACTCCCCACATGGGCAGGATGTGCTATAATAGCAAAAGACAGGAGGAACAACAGATGGAAAACAGGATGGAACAGCTGCGGGAAGAGGCCTGCAATGTCAAAAGTGTCCGCTGGCGGCAACCAGACATCATGTGGTGTTTGGTACCGGCAAGACCGATGCGGAGGCGTTTTTGTGGGAGAGGGTCCGGGCGAAAACGAGGACCTTCAGGGGAGAACCCTTTGTGGGAAGAGGCGGCGCGCTGCTGGATAAATATCTGGAGGCGGTGGACCTGTCCCGCGAGCGGAACATCCTATATTGCCAACATCGTCAAGTGCCGCCCGCCGCAGAACCGCGACCCAAAGCCGGAGGAGACCGCCTGCTGCTTATCGGCTACCTCAGCCGTCAGCTGGAAATCATCAAACCGAAAATCATCGTTTGCCTGGGCAGAGTGGCAGCCACCATTTTGATTGACAAGGGGCTTTAAGGTCACCCGCCAGCACGGCGAATGGTTTAACAAGGACGGCGTCTGGTATATGGGCACCTTTCCACCCGGCAGCGCTGCTGCTGCGCAATCCGCACAACAAGCCGGATGCCTTTGAGGATATGCTTGCTTTGCAGAGCAAAAATCCGGGAGATCTGCACCCACACCTATGACGGAACCGAATTATAAAAAAAGAGCCTTCTTTCTTAAAGGGAAAGAAGGCTCTTTTATTTGCAGCAAGAAAAGATGCCGCCTTATCGTTCGGCGTAGGTGTTAAAGGAGAAGGCAAGGCAGTACAGCGACAGGGCAAACACCAGCAAGACATCGGAAAGCGGCAGGGTCATGCTGGGTCCGCACAGCACCTCTCCCACCGTCATCGTCAGACCAAACAGTGCGCCGCAGAAGCCGAAGGCGTTGATCCAGCAGGTGCCCTTGGCAAAATACTATCGCCCAGGATGCGGCTGTGTCCCATCAGGAAGAGGGGCACCTTTAGCAGGCACAGCAGATAGAGGGTGCGTTCGGGCATACCGGCAATCTGCGGGTAGTCGCGGAAGCAATAATGCGT
>VOFI01001755.1_pt1 | contig 23595 bp, 31 predicted proteins | sample 5384131 | NCBI WGS metagenome assembly VOFI01 (sample SAMN12384728, study PRJNA508395) | human gut metagenome | isolation source: healthy gut H | host: Homo sapiens | reverse complement strand
ACCCGAACATTTACGAGGACAACGGGAAATGGCAGCACCATGACTATCAGGCAGAAGTCAGCGACCTCCATCTGGCCGAGTTCTTTCTTTCCGGAGGACATCGCTTACGGAACGCCCGGCAACGAGGTGTCCTTCACTCTGGCCGCCTACAACAACCAGTTGAAAGTATCAACCGCCAAAGATGCCGTGGCATATTCCAACCTGTTTGTGGTGGATAAGGCCATGAACACTTACCACATCACCATCAAACGGGGCAATACCTCCGTATTCACCTAACCCATGAAGTCATCCAGCTGTTCGGCACCAAGCCGGGAAGAACAGGGCGAACATGAAAGGCAGGCCGCACGTCTGTTGGATGCCGCACAGACGCACAAAGACACTGGGAGATGTCAAAAAGACTGGCCAAACGGCCAGCACCCCAAACCCGACAACAGCAGAAATGGCCCGTCCGATAGCCAGCACCATCAACCGGGCTTTCAATGACTTATAACCTAAAAAATCAGGAATTATGGATTACGATGAATTAGTACAGAAAAACATTGCAGGAGAAATCTGTGACTTAGAGTTTCTACTTGCACAGGAAGAGCTTGCACAAGCCTATCAAGAAGAGATGGCTGCCAAGCAGCAAGAGATAAACAACCAAACGGCCAGAGAATGGCTGCTTGATTACGAGAACAGAAATCTATACCAATAAATCATGGATACAGCAAGTGACAAAGCATTACAGCGTTTCGCCGAACTGATGATCGAAAAGATAAAGCAGGTGGAAGACAACTGGCAGAAGCCTTGGTTCGGGATAAAGGGTGTGGGGACTTCCGCAAAATATCGAGGGAAGAACCTACAACGGAGTAAATTCCTTCATGTTGTTTCTACTTTCGGAAAAAAGCAGTACAGACTGCCGGTCTATATGACCTTCATGCAAGCCAAAGACATTAACATACTGAAAGGAGAAAAGTCATTCCCAGTCATTTACTGGAATTTCTCAGTAAGAGACAAGAGACATACAATGTGTTCAACGTACAGCAGACCAATCTTCAGGAAACGAAACCGGAGAAATGGGAAGCATTGAAGGAGCAATTCAAGATACCGGCCATCAAGGATGAGCAAGGGATGCTCACCGTGCCTCTGATCGATGCGATGGTACGGGAACAGCAATGGATCTGCCCCATTTATTCCAAGGAAGGAAAATAGTGCTTACCATGCAAGGGGAGAAGATAACCATATCGTCGTACCCCTGAAGGGGCAGTTTAAGGACGGAGAGAATTTTTACTCCACACTACTTCATGAGATGGCGCACTCGACTGGGGAGCCTGAGCATCTGAACCGGGAAAAAGGCGTGATTTTCGGAGACACGCAATATGCCAAAGAGGAACTGGTTGCCGAACTCACCTCCGCTACCGTCGGGCAAAGCCTGGGCCCTGCAAGACAACCGTCCGGTATTGGAGCAGATGAAAAACGAAGGTTTTACCCCTTCATCACGGTTATTGGAAAGTGTTGCGGCAAACCATCCTACAGCCGACAACCTTGAAACGCTACACAGCACTTTCGGCATTTCGCTGCCTTCCATGGAAGCGGAGCCAGCCATGAAAAATATGAATGAGCCACAGCTCGGATTATAAACTTTTAAAAACCATCATTATGTTTACAGGACAAATTATCGGTTATGTCGGTGCGGATGCCCGGCAGAACAAGAACGGAAAAGGATTCAACTTCCATGTATCCACCAAGTACAAGAACGTGAACAACGAGGAACAGACCCTATGGGTATGCTGTTTCGTAAATTACGAGAGTAAGGTCTTTGAGTATCTGAAAAAAGGGACACAGGTATATGTCTGCGGCGATGTGTATGCCGATGTATTCCAGAAGGATGACGGTAGCCACATCCCATCCGTCAGCCTGACCGTCTCACGCATTGAGCTACTGGGAAAGGCTGAGAAAAAAGAGAGCGGTGACGGAACGGCAACCGGACAACCCCAATAATTGCAACGGCCATGGAAAGAGAGAAGAAAGACCTGTCATTCATCCTGATCCTGCTATCCACGCTCATCGGGACAGCCGTACTGTTTCAGTGGGCTATCGTTACGGGATTATACGCTCCACTACGTAATCCGGCCATGTGGGAAAGGCTGATGGAAAAGGATGCCCTATTCCGGTTTCTCTACGTCATCCTGATCGGCGGTCTTGCTTTTCTCTTCCCGGTAGGCAAGGTGAAAGACGAAAACAAGAAATGGGTTTACACCAGTATGACATTGGTTTCGGCATCCATGCTGGTTATCGGATTCAGCCGGTTATCAGCGTGGTATAACCTATTTGTGTTTCCTACTGTGTTCGTGGCGTACACGCTGCTTGTCATCAAGACTCTGCCTTATTTCATCCGGCGCCATGCCCAATCCGATGACAGCATTTTCGGGTTAAGCCGGGAAGAATCAGCTTTCTACTTCCGCTTTGAGACCGCCTCCGGGCCGTTGGTCATCCATAAGCCGCAGCAGAATGTCTATATTGACGGCGGTCCGGGAAGCGGTAAATCGGAAAGCTGGATCAAGGGAATCATCTACCAGTGCGCCGAGCGCAACTATGCCGGATTCGTGTACGACTGGGAGGGTGATCCCACCAAGGACAAGTCACCCATCCTCTCACGTATCGCCTACGGAAGCATTGAATACTTCCGGGCTAAAGGAGTGGAAACACCCCGTTTCGCCTATATCAATTTCGTGGATATGTCACGCACGGTCAGGGTAAACGTACTCTCTCCGAAATATATGTCAAAGGGCAACGAATCGCTATTCATCCGTAACATCATCATCACGCTGATGAAAAATCTGGAAGCCAGTTGGAAAGAAAAGACAGACTTTTGGGCCAACAATGCCATTAACTACGTCTATTCAATCGCCTATAAATGTTTCAAGGAAAGGAAGCTTGGTATCTGTACGCTGCCCCATGTGATAGCCCTTGCCCTTTCTGACAGCAACCTAGTATTCCACTGGCTGTCGGAAGATCCTGAAATCGCATTGAACATGTCCTCCATGCTGACCGCCTGGAAACTGGGTGCACAACAGCAGACAGCCGGAGCCGTATCATCCGCACAGACTCCGTTGGTACTCCTGAACAACAAATACATCTTCTGGGTGTTGTCGCCACTTCCCGAAGAAGAGTTCTCTTTGGATATAACCAACAAGGAACACCCAACGCTGTTATGCGTAGGCAATGCGCCCACCATCAAGGAAGCCGTTTCCCCTGCTATTTCCTGCATCGGCAGCGTCTTGATGTCACAGATGAACAATCCCGGCAAAGCGACCAGCATATTCATGGTAGATGAATTTCCGACCATCCTGTTGCAAGGCATTGACACTTTCATCGGAACCGCCCGGAAGCACAATGTCGCTACCATTCTCGCCGTTCAGGACTTCAACCAAGCGGTCAGGGACTATGGAGAGAAAAGTGCCAACATCCTGAAAGCCTCCTGCGGAACGCAGGCTTACGGTATGACCGGAAATGAGAAGACCGCCAAAGACATCGAGAACTTGCTTGGGGAGAAGAAAGAAGCGCAAGAATCTTATTCACACCAAGCCGGTGGCAATAACAGTGTCACGGAGAGCCTGCAAAAAGAAAAAGTCTTAAAGGCAAGGGACATTGCCGGACAAGCAGCCGGACACTTCATTGGCAAGATTGCCGGAGGCAAGCCGCCATTCTTCAGCGTGCAGATGGATATGTGCCGTTTTGAAGAGAAGGAGATACCCCGTTTCTCCTTACCGGTCAAACTGGGCAACGGCAAAGAAGAGATGGAACTGGAAATCCTGGAAGAGATTATCCAGCAGAACTACATCAAAATCATTGAAGATGTCAACGCCATCCTCAAAAAGATAGAGGACAAATTAAAAGAAAAGTCAGCAGTTCCGGCAACCGGGACACATAAGACAGAACAAAAAATCATCCGATAACATTCAACAAAAGAATCCTACCATGAGAAAAATCCATTCATTATTAGTGGCAGCCTGCTTATTGGCGGCTTCATGCAACAGAGAGGAAATCCAACCGGAAACAGACAAAGCCGGTATGTATCACATCACCGTAGCCGTAACCGGCACCTCACCCAAAGGCAGTGTACATATATATAATCTTGACGGCGTGAAATTCAGGAACGAACGCACCGGCACCTCCGCATTTTCCGTAGATGAGACCTTCACCGATAAAGTGGAATACAGTACGGAAAAGCCGGTCAGCCAAATTACCGTGCAAGGCATCCTCTATTCAAAAGAGAGTGCAACCATCACCCTGCAGATAAAGAAAGACGGTGAAAGCGTGTTCAACCAGAGTAAACAGTTAGAGGCCGTTCCCGGTATAGACACTACTGTTGATTTGGTTTACAGTACCTTGAAATAAAAATGAAATCAAAAAACATGCATTTAGACGAATTTCTTATCTTTAAAAAAATCATTTATAATCTAAACTCAGATTCAACAATCCATTTATGAAAGTCGATTTCAATCAGATAAAAACAACCATTTCTCTGCCCGATTTCCTGCTGGAACTAGGATGGAAAATCGTGGAAGGCTCTTCCAACTCCTGTCCCAAAATGAGCAACGGAACGCATACCATCGTCATCAAGCGGAACTCGCAGAACCAATACACCTATTGGGACGTGCATAGTGACAGCGTGCGTGGCCGCAGTATCATGGATCTGATGCAGGAACATCTATTTGAAACAACCGGAAAAATGCCGTCCTTGCGCGAGGTGGGGGAGATCCTTCAGAACTACATCAACACCAACCGCATCACGACACCCGAAAAAAGCCGGTATGAAGTAGGTAACACAAGCATGAGAGCGGACGAACTTCAATTCTACTTGAGCCAGCTACAACCCTACAAGGGCAATTATCTCCAGAAAAGAGGTATCCTGAAAAGCATTGAAAGCCGGTTCTTCAAAGACACTTTCTTTATCCGTGAAGTAAAGAACAAAGGGAGTGTTTACCGAAACGTGTGTATCAAGATGTACAATGAAAACGGTGTGCAAGCCATTTCTCAACGAAATGAAACATTCAAAGGGATTATCGGTGGCAAGTTCGACTGTCTGGCGACCAGCAACCATGACAAAAGCCGCCCGATAGACATTCTCTACATTGGGGAGTCATTTATAGACTGTATCTCCCACTATCAATTACGCCATTCCGGAAACGACCTCAATCTTGTATATGTATCTACGGAAGGGACATTCACGGAAGGACAAATGAGGCTATTACGCCTGATTCTTGACAAGAACCAGGTAAAGGAGCTCCGGAGCATCTTTGACAACGACAAACAAGGGCACAAGTACACTCTATGGCTGCATCGTTACTTTCATGGCGATACGACTGATGTCGAGAGCCTGAGTAACGATGAACTCCGCAACAAGGTACGGAAACTGAAGAACGTCGAACTTTCGGAAAACAAGGATTGGAACGATGATTTGAAAGTCTCGTGTGGTATCTATACCTCCACGGATGGCGGCCAGTAACCTCATAGATTTGCTCAATCACATAAATACAACAACCAATAAAATCAGGTCAATATGAATATCAAGCACTTATTTTTTTATATGCTGCTCATTACCTTTTCCTCATGCAGCAAACCCGGCTATGAGAAGCCATTGCAGAATGGATTCAGACAGATTCTCACGGTACCTGGACGGATTTAAAGTTCGAACTACTGGAAGTGCTGGAAACAGAAGATGTCACCGTATCGGACAGCCTGCGCTATCTGAACAACAAAAGCGCACAATTATCCGCTGTCATACAGAAAGCGGAAAGCCCCCGTGCCTTATTCAAACCGTCCTTTTCCGCCTATATGGAAGCCGAAAAAAGCCTGAAAGCAACGGATGCCATGAAAGCCATGTACCTGCACCGTGACAGGGCAAGATATTAAAATGCAGGTATGCCATCGTCCAGCCACACTCAGGGGTGCAGCAGAAAAAAGACGGCTTCTTTCCTATTGTCCCCGACATGGAAAAATGTATCGGCAAACTAAAGCCGGCAAGCAAATAATCCGAGCGTAACGATGTGTAGCGACAACGTTTTTTGGAGTTCTTTTTTGGGCGTATTCCAAAAAAGAACTCCCACACATTTAAATGTGTGGGCTATTCATTACACTACCATCCTTTCCCTTATCAATGGTATATTATCCCGTACCAAATTCAGAATCCGGTCATGATAGGCTGATAATTGGTTAGACTTTCCAATGACACTGGCACACCTCCATCCTGCTAAGTGAAAACTCCACCGTTTCCATGCGCCTTCCATCCACCGTTGCCGACATTATCAACGAATCTTCTCTCTTATAATAGGCGTTGCTGAATACAGATACTGAATGATGGCGTAGGCACCATTGGCTCGGTTGTTCTTGCCCAATATGCTGCGGTGACGTGTGGCACCACTCTTCCAGTCAAGTCCTGTAACTTCCCAGCCCGAAGCATCGTTCCAGCCACATACAAATACCATCTCTGACTTGATACTTACGGCAGGAATCATACTTACAGAACTTACATCGCTGCGCGTCCACTTACTCTCCCACTTTTTCTCCTTTGTATTCCAACGTACACACTCGGCACCTTGAGGGCCTTTGACAATAGGACCAATAGCGATTACACCAATAATCTTGTCGTTTATTTCCTGATTGGTAACATTAATATTGTTTACAACAAAGGCGTCATAGCCGCCTACTACAACAGACTGCTCAGACTGTATCCACTCTGTTGATGTTCCAAGACCACATGTAACCTCGTGCACTCCGGCTATACGCTTGTCGTATCCTGCCACTTGCTGTGCGTCTGAGGGGATTTCGTCACGCCAGAAAGCTACCAGTTTCATACGCTTAGAGCCATCGGTAATAACTACCAGCTTGTCCTTGTCTTGGCCAAATCCCATAAGTGTAGGCGTTGAACCAGTGCCATGTCCGAGTTTGATACATGGTGCTTGCGGACCACCGTCGTAATAGGCTTGCCATGCACCATCAGCCTGGGAGGTGGAGATTTTGCCGTCCTTGCAGATGAGTTTCTGCATAAGGCCTTTTCCGCCTGGTGTGCGGCTGTTACTTGCTACGTAAACACCGCCATTCTCGTCGATGCAGATAGAGTTGGTGAGAATCTGGTCTGATGGAAGAGGGTATGAATCTTCGATTGTAGTAAGAGCACGATTCAGCACAAGAAGTCCGTTCTGAGCAGCCACAACAAGGTGTCCGTCATAGGTCATAGTAGCGCCTACGAGTGTAAAAGAGCCGAAGGTAAAATTCGTAAGTCTTATCTGATGATCCAACATGATACCATCCTTGGGATTATTAGGATTGGCAAGGCGATAGCGTGCCATTACCTGACCTGCATTGGTGTAAGCATAGTTATCCTTGTCGCACAAGACATAATTACCGTTGGCCATAGACATTTGTGGCACCGGACCCAATATATCGGTAACCGTCTTGGAAAGTTCGTCGTAAGTAGCATGATCGGCAATTATACGTGTCAGTTGCTCCTGGGTCTTCATTGTAATCCCTGGCAAGCCAGCCTCGGCAACCCTTTCAAGTTTGCCGTCGCTTATGTCAAGATACGACACGCGGTCGCTACTCATACCCCACATATAATTGGGCGAAGTCGAAGCAAGAGTCATCAAATTAACAGGACCGCTCCATGTCATCTGACACTTGGAAAGATCGATATTGAAAGTTCCATCCTTGACAGCAAACGAGAAAGCATCAGTCTGAGCCGAATTGAAGTGCGTAATACTATACTCTTCCTGTGCAAGCCAAGGGTTAGGTTTGGGTTTTGCAACTTGTGCCAAAGGCACTTCGGTAGTGCTGTCGCCATCGCCATCGCCACCAGCATCAGGAGAAATAGAATCTTCGGAACACGAAGCTAAAGACATAGCCCCTATGACACACACCATTAAATAAAGATAGGTTTTTTGCATAGTGAATTGTTTTTGAGAATTTATATTTGAATAGTTTGAATTTCCTCATGCAAAGATACAGGAGCATCAACCATCAAAAACCTCAAAGACATCACTTGTGTGTCACTCTTATAGAAAGGATACGTCACAGTAAGAAAGGTTACACTTTGCCTTATTATGTAACCTTCGTACAAAAGTTACACCTTACATTCAGTAGCAAACGCACACATAACCAGTATATTACCGTTGACGGCGCCACTCGGCGGGAGTCAAGCCCGTCCTTTCCTTGAACAGACGCTGAAAATACACACGCGACGAGAAACCGCACTCCATAGAAACAACCTCGTTACTATATTCGGGGTGTGCAGCCATGAGTGCCTTTGCCTCCTCCACGCGAATACCCGAAAGCCATGTACGGAAATTCTTACCATATATGGAAGTCAGATACGAAGCAACGTCGGTACGATTAACCATTATGCGACGAGCAAACGAGGATAATGTCAAGTTGCTATCTCTAAAACCGCCCTCGCTTCGCCATTTGCTTACCGCCATATCTATTTCGGCAATACGCTCAGGCCCAATCTCCCTAAAGACTTTAGCAGCGGCTATCTCGTCGTTAGTCTCGGTAACAATCTCAGTTACTCCCTCGGACATACTAAATCCAAGCGCCGTAAAACTAACAATAAACAGCGAAAGCGAAATCAATCCCAAAGGTCCAAAGACAAAGAGCAGCGGCCGCGACAATATATAAAGAGGCGAAATTACAGCAAAAGCACACACCACAAAAAAACCAAAGCGCATAGTGCGCAGGTAGGCATCTGCAGGATTACCATGTTCACTGTCGAGCCGACGTTGAACATTACCAAGTTCCCTCAGCGGTGCCCATGTATAATACAATAGAGTAAAGAAATGAATAGCATCAGCAACATATAGCATAGGACCAATATGCAGACTGCCATTTGAAATAACACCTGCGACTATGCACAATACCATAAGAGCATATCCAACAACGCCATAGCGCATAAAACTCCAACGTCTATGCCCAGCGCGCAGAATATTAAGCTGCGACCATGACAACAAAATAGCCGAAGGCGAATAAAACAGCAGATTAAACAGAACACCCACATCGTTCCCCTGTTGTCGCCAACCCAACCGCATCTGACACATGTAGTGTACAACAAACAATAGTAATGCCACAACAATCATCCAACGCGACTGCTCAAACTGTCTGTTACGGCAAGTTACATAGTAGCGCGACACAAACACAAAAAATGCAAGCATGGCCATCACAATCATGCAAGTATATTGAAGAGCAATAAGGTCTAAGCAAGTATCCAAGATTGTATGTATATTAAATAATTTAACGTGAGTTCGACGAAATATAAGTGCCTGAAAAATGGTGATTAGCGAAAAATTGTTGTAATCTTAGAGTGTTAAATATCAAAAGTTTACAGACAATAATTGCTATGATTACCGAGGACAAAGTTACTGAGATTTTCTGTATTACGGATGACTTCTGCAAAGTTTTTGATGTTGTTTCTCTTTATATACAGCTGTTCTTTTCCTACTATTCTCCAATTTCAGATTCATACCACAATGAGGACATTTACAGTTTTTTCTTATCTTCCTTATCCCGCCATGTATGCCCACAATCCAAACAAAAGCAATTCCCTTTTGCATCACGCTTGAAATAATGCACAAAGCAATGTTTATAGGCATAACGCTTTAGCTAACTTCCTGCTCCCATTCACGATTTCCATTTGTAATTTTGTCTTGGGTCTCATATCAAAAAAGAGTTAACTGGGTTTGTACTTCGGTGTTGTTCTCACGTTTGGCTTGTTGACGCTTCTTCAACTTTGCCAATTCTTCCTCCTGCAATTTTTGATAGCAGTCTCACGAGCCGCTTTCTTTTCTTCCTCTGACAATTCAACATGATGATTTATAACTACATTACATTTCAATGGGCTACCCACCTCAATATTATCTTCCTGATAATAGTGCAACGCCATACCAAAAATTTCATCATCACTAAAACCACAGCAACCGCTTTTCTTCACTTGGTTTAAAATATAGGTAATGCAATTATCTATATTCTTTGTAGGTTTTTTGATAGACTGGAGCAAACAGACTATCCACCGCTGCCATATTATCAAGGTATGCCTTGATGGTACTTTTAAATTGTTCTGACACTTTCATAGTATATCATTTTTAGATTTCATTTCACAATAAGCCAATTTCACGAGAAACAAGGAGAATAGGCAAATAAGAGACAACAACGTAACCGACACAACCTTTATCGGACTTGGCGTTATTACCGCTCCGACAAACATAGCCACTGCACAAAGAGCGATGATGACCGAAAAAACAAATTGAATGATTTGCCTATACTTCTGCTACTTAGTTTGTTAAACTTCTAATTTTATGCTTCAGCTAGATTTAAAGACCTTTTTTAAAACCCCTTTCCGGATGGCCTTTTCTTTCTGCCGACTTTTTTTTGAGCTTTCATGCCCATCTGAGTTTATGAGCCTTTTTTACGGCACGCATCAATAAGGAAGGAGGGATTGAGAAAAGTTTTGGACGACAAAAAATGTTGGGGACAAAGGGCGAAGCCGTCCGGCCATCCACCGAAATATTTTTCAAAAACAAAGGGTCTCAGATGGGGCTATGAAAACGGGACAAAAACAAGGGCGACGGAGACCCATACGGAAAACTCGGAAATGAGAACAGTCATTCCGATAAAGGGGAGGGTGGGAAAGAATACTGCGTGAACGCAAAAACACAATATGCCATCTTAAAACAATATCTTTAAAAAGTTTTTCAGAAGAAATGCTTACCAATATCCTAATAATTATTACTTTTGATAACATAATACAACGATATGGAAAAAGAAAAAGATTACAATAGAGGTAGAACCAGCTACAGCCGTAGCTACCGTCGGTTTATTGCGTGGGATATTTCCCAGTATCATCGAGCAACTGGAAAGGCAGGCCGCAACAAACGGCAGCCCCTTAAAATTCGAAAAAGTAGAAAATATGCAAGAAGTATTGATGAGATCTATGAAAAGTGCATTGCCGAAACGAACCTACGGAAGTTCGCACAGGCGCACTTGAATAGTGACGGATTACCCAACTGATACAGAAATATTGGAATCTGCCAGCTATCCTTACTTCAAATAACAAATGGAACAGAGTTATACACCTGTCATGTGGGACGATAAGAGATTTGCCTTTGTCCCATACGAAGCATTCGGTGATTTGCCACATTACCCAAAAGAGAAAAAATGTGAGCAAATTTGCAAAGAGCTGAACAGCCTTATAAGACTATGTACTTATAGGCCGAAAAAGAAGATATTTATTTTCATCCGGTAAGTTATGTACGTCATTCCGGAGAATGGATTATTTAAAATCCAGCATCCAATACAAGCTTTATAAAACCATTATTCCGGTTAAGGTATCTGTACAATTTCCATCTGCACACCTAACTCTACCATCTGTTTGCGGATCTCTTCACTTTCTAATCGAGAAACCGCTTCATCCCTATCCCAAAAAGCGTCAAAAGCTCCCGGTTTATATTCTATCTTTCCCTGAAACATCGCATGGGTAACTTCCCCACCATCGGCTGCACCGACATTCAGAATAAAATAATAATGTATATCTTTCATAATCTTGCTTCAATGGTCTTATTTTTAATTTGAAGTATTATTTATTTTCCATTCTCACGACTTTTACCTTTGCTATGATTTCCTTTTTCGGTTATCAGTCTTGTTAACGGCTCTCAGCTTTACACCGGACATATCCGAAGATTTCCCTGAGTTATATTCAAGTCAATTCTCCTTTGATTGTAATATTCCCTATATCCATGTGCATAGCTGAACAAATATAGCGACTATTACCTAAGTTAACAAACAAATGTTAAAATATAGAGTAGTGTTTCCATTTGAATTTTAGTTATTTGATACCCCAACTATGAACAACAAACAGACAACTGTTTTTTTTTGAAACAGCAGAATGTTTCTGTTTTATTAAAATAAAAAGGAAACAAACTTTTGAAGTAATACTTACGGAAAAACAGACTTTATGATGTTTCTTTTTCGTACATTTGCAGCAACATAATAAAAGCGAAACATATAATGGAGAAGCAAGGAGAAATCATACTATACCAACCGGATGAAGCTGTAAAGTTGGAAGTACGTTTAGAAGATGAAACGCGCAGATAGCAGAACTTTTTCAACGTGACAGAACCGTTATAACCAAACATATAAATAACGTTTTTAAGGAAAAGGAATTGGAAGAGAAAAGCAATGTGCATTTTTTGCACATTGCTAATTCCGATAAGCCTGTCAAGTTCTTTAGTCTAGACGTAATAATTTCAGTTGGATACAGAGTTAAAAGCGTAAGAGGTACGCAATTCAGGCAATGGGCAAATAAAATTTTAAAAGAATATTTATTGAAAGGCTATTCTATAAACCAACGGCTCAATGACATGGAATATAGAATGAACAATAAATTCTTCCAAATAGAGAAAACCATTGCTGAACATGATGCAAAGATAGACTTCTTTGTGCGCACCTCATTGCCTCCGGTGGAAGGTATCTTCTTTGACGGTCAGATATTCGATGCGTATAAGTTTGCTACAGATTTAATAAAGTCTGCCAAATGCTCACTTATACTTATCGACAACTATGTAGAATCCGTGTTACTCATGTTGAGCAAACGAAACATCGGTGTTTCAGCCACCATTTACACCCAGCGCATCACGCAGCAACTCCAACTCGATCTTGACAGGCATAACAGCCAGTACCCGCCTATCGACATCAGGACGTACCGAGACAGTCACGACCGCTTCTTAATCATTGATAATACGGAAGTATATCATATTGGGGCATCGCTAAAGGATTTGGGCAAGAAAATGTTTGCTTTCTCCAAACTGGAACTTCCTGTCCATACAATAATTGATGTATTATAAAATAAGCTAATCACCCATGCGAGAAACGGAAGAGAATATAAAATTCAAGATGGAAATTGACGTATTGGTTCCCATTCCACGTACTGTCACCCGTGATTTCACCAGTTTGAAGCACCTGCGTCAATGGCAAAAACGCGAATGACATTGACGGTTCTCTTTACTGTTTTGCACACCGGGAATACCTGCTCAACGAAAAGGGAGAATGGGAACAATTTACCGTTATCGGCAAACAGGTAGTAACTATCGGAGAATTGGAAAGACTTCTTTTGGCTATGAAGCAAAAAGGGGTTCAACCAATACAGCCGTGAGGAATATGAAGAATTAATGTCTTCATGTTTGAAAAAGTGAAGAATTAAAACCTTCATTAAACAACTAAATACAAAACAGGATGAAAATAGGATATGCCCGTGTTTCCACCAAGGAACAACATCTGGATATGCAACTGGAAGCGTTGAAGGCTGCCGGATGTGAGAAGATCTTCTCTGAGAAAATGACCGGACGTCAACAAAACCGCCCGGAACTGGATGCCTGCCTGAACTTTCTCCGGGAAGGCGACACGCTTGTCGTATATAAGCTGGACCGGCTTGGCCGTTCGCTGAAGAATATCCTTACGCTATTGGAAGATTTCAAGAATAGGGGCATCCAATTCACCTCACTGCAAGACAACATCAGTACGGAAGGCGCAATCGGCCAACTGATGAACAACATTCTCGGTGCTTTCGCCCAATTTGAGCGTGACCTTATTTATGAGAGAACCCAAGAAGGCAGAAGAATCGCCAAGGAAAAAGGTGTCAAATTCGGCAGAAAGACACTTATCAACAAAAACAACATCGCCAAGCAGAAAAGCTGCATCCAGCTCTATGAATCCGGAACACCGGTAAGGGAGATACAGAAAATATTAAATATAGGCAGTAGCGGAACAGTGTATCGTCTGCTGCGAAGGAATGGTATTACACTAAAATCTGAGAACAAAAAATAGAAAATAAATCTCTTCTCCCATCCTTCACCTTCAAAGATGATTCCGCATGGCACTCATACTATTTTATTTAATGAAGGCAACCCTTTCACCTCGCCGGCGTGCCACTCCCTGTAGTCCGCAAGGGAGAGTCCGGGTACGGTCAATTGCTTGTAATCCATATCGTCTCTTCGCAAGATGTGCCTCCTTGCATACGCACAGAGCGAACGATCCGTCACGGATACCATCACCACCGGGAACGGGTAGCCGAGCAAGCGCATCGGCATGACCTCGCTGTCCGGGAACGTGCGGCGCAACTGATAGGCCGAGCGCTCGAAAGCGACCCAGTAAGGACCCGTGCAATACAGGTGAATCGAGTTTTGGTTCGCACGCTCGCGGTTCATGATATCATTTAAATGCTCGTTCAGCAACCGCACCAAACGAACGCCGGAAGGAAGGGAAGACATTTTGAGTTATGATTTATGAGTTGACAAGTTGACGAGGGGACAGGCGTCCTTGCGGTCTCCTTACCTCTCCACCCGTCCGCCTAACCCGAATCCTACACGGTTTCATCTTCTCCGAGCCGTCGCAGGAAGGCCCGCGGGATGTAAGAGGTGGCGACGGCGCATACGCCCCGGATGACGACCACTAGGCAGCTGTCCTTCCTGATGCGGCAGATGACACCCTCTGCGCCCTTGAACTTCCCGTCGGTGACCCGCACACGGCAACCGCAGTGGAACTTGGGGCTGTCCTCGCCAAGGTACTCCATCCCGCGCTCGCCGGACGAGGTGACCAGCATGAAGATGTTCATCTCCCGTTCGGGAATGGCAAAAGGAATTTTCTTCAGTCCCTCCTGCCTTGTATACAGGATCACCTTGTCTGTCAGCACCCGCTGCACTTCCGTGGCCTGCCTGGCCGTGGAACGGAAGAACATGAGCGAGCTGATAAGCGGGCGGCGGACTTTCTTCCGCACGCCGGCGCGCTCAACAAGGGCCTCCTCGCAGGGGATATAGGTCTGCAGGGCGTCCTTTTTTCAACAGCTCTTCGATGTCGAAGACCTTGTTGTAGAATACTTTCAGGGCGAACCAGTGTTCGGCGGTATGCGCTTCTGTCTCCAATGGAAAAATCGGGATGGACGGGTTGAAAAAGATATACTTCTCATTCCTGCGCCTCCCGTATTTTCCAATCCGGCAAGGTGCAGCAATCAGGGTTAATCCGGCTGTTCCCCTTATGGAAATCCCGGCACGTGGCCGCCCCTGACTACAGTGGGCGGGATCCGTAACCCCCGCATCCGTACCGTTTCTAAGTAAGATGTGGTACAAATATATGGTAAAGGTAATAATTTTCATTAAAAAGCAATGAGAAACAGCCGGATTTATTTTCCTGTTTTACCCCCCCCTGTTTCAATTTACTGATTATCAGTATATTAAAAATAAATATAGAATGATTCCAAATAATGGAGGAATAAGGATGCGGGATGGAAGGAGGCCATTCCTTTTCCCTATCCGGATGTATTTCCGAGTACGGAACCGAGCAAACCGAGCAAAAAAACACTTCCGTGTCGATGTATACGACTGGCTATCAATGAAAAAGAAAGATGTACCGTCTCTTACTTAGAAACGGTATCGTTCAAATCCCTTAGAATCCGCTCGTTTGCGTTGTCTATCACGGCATTGTCCAAAGAATCCAGATAAATAAGCGTAGTCTTTTCGCTGCTATGTCCCATTCCCGCGCTGATGACAGCCAATGGCACGCCACGGTCACGCGCGGCGGTGGCCCAGCTGTGGCGCGGCGTATAGGAGGACAGGGGAGCGGTATGCCGAGCAGTCCGCCCAGCCGTTTCAGCTTCCGGTTGTGGTAGTTCAACCCGGTCCGATATTGGCGGTATGCCCGTTCCGGATCCGTGTCTGTAAGGATCGGGAAGACGTAGGGGCTTTCCGGACGGGCCCGCGTGTACAACTTCAGTATCGCTTCCATACACGGTTCCACGCGGATGGTCAGACGCTGGCCGGTCTTGTGACGGCGATAGGTGAACCGTCCCTCGCTCACGTTCTCCTTTCGCAAATACGCCATATCCACGAACGTCATTCCCCGGGCGCAGTAGCCGAACACGAACAGGTCCCTTGAGAGTGCGAGGGCGGGCGAGACCGACAGGTCCAGCCGTTGCAACGCGAGGACAGTCTCCCCATCCACGGCGCGTTTCGGCGTACGGGCCACGCCCGTATAGACCCCACCAAACGGGAAATCCTGCGTCGCGAGACCCTCCCTCACGCCCTTGTTGTAGGCGGCACGCAGAACCCGCATGTAGAACGAGCAGCTGTTCCGATCCACCTTCCGCCCTCGCAGCCATGCCTCGTAGCGACGGACCAGGGCAGAATCGAGGGCGGAGAAAGGGATATCCTTATCGTTCAGGAAAGTGGAGAGACTCTCCATCGCACGCCGGTAGTTACGGGCGGTGCCGTATCGCGCGTTCTCCCTGAGCCGGCCGGCCTCTTTCCCGAGATAGTCTAAGAAACAAGGTTCGGGAGGCAGGCTGCGGTAACGGTTGATTATTTCGGATAAGGTGTACGCCTCTCCGCCACAGTCCAGCTCGCGGATAATCTCACGGACAATCCGCATCTCCCGCTCGGTGCGCTTATGATAGCCAGTGATAATCTCCTCATTGCCGGGGAGAGTGACAAGCCTGCGTCTCGTTTCGTCCCACCATTCGGGGAATATCCGCATGTCGGTGGTGATCTGTCTGTTCTCCTGACGGTGGCAGAGCTGGTAACAGAGCGTACCCGCCTTGCCCCGTACCGTCGACGGACGGAATTTTAATTTGATGGTTGCCATACAGGTTCTGTCTTTATTATGAATAACAGAGCGTAATATAAACCCGCGGGCTATTACATGGTTATGGGAAGGGCACATTTATTGATGCCGCCGGAAACGCTTTCTCGTGTCCCCTCATGGAAGGTCCATGTCCTTTGCCTCCTCTCCGAAAAAAGGTTAGATACGGTGGAGGCGGCACTACGGTGCCATTATGCGAGTATCGGACTCACCCGCGGGGTGTCCATGTTGAGGAAAGCCCCGTGATGTGCGATCATCCCATGTGTTTACTTTTTTGGAAAAACTGGTAATGTATGAAAATGAAAGACGATACATCTTATTGCTGTCACATCATAAATCTTACATAGAAATGATATTGTGTCGCACTAGAGAAAGATTTTGATCTTGATTTATTTTGTTCTTTAGATATATTAGTCTATCTTGTAGCCGAAAATATTACTGATATTATGAATACAATCCACCTTATAGAATCAAGGAAAGGTAATCTTTATCTATTTTCTTATAGAGGAAGAAGTCTTTCGTTTGTTCATCCGAAAATGTCGCATATAATACGTCAGATGTTTAAAGACGAGTATAAGACCGGTAAATCTCGAAAATATTATGAGAGAAAAGTTGCTTATTTAAAAAAACATGGACTATTCAATAATGAAACCTTTGAACATAAAATTGTGAAATTTGATAGATCTCAAGTAAGAGATAGTTTAATTCACGTAGGCCAGATAATTTTTGAGGTGACGAACTCATGTAATTTGAAATGTAAATATTGTTGTTTTAATGATCTTTACGAAGAATCTTCCTTAATAAACAAACAAGGTAAACTGGGATTTGAGACGGCAAAAAAAACTGTTAGACTATTTGATGGAACTATGGGGGGATACTTTGTGTTCAAAAGAAGTAGATATAGCTTTCTATGGTGGGGAACCATTGCTTAATTATTCCTTTATAAAAAAAGTGTTGAATTATACGGAACATCTGAAATCAGATAGATTGCGTTTTACTTATTCCATGACCACTAATGGATTGTTACTAGACAAATATCTTGATGATTTAGTGAATAAAAACTTTAAAATTCTTGTGAGTCTAGACGGTGATTTTGATGCTTCAGTATATAGAGTGGGTGAGGATAGAAGAGATTTGTATGATAAAATAATCAATAATTTGGACTTATACAAGAATAAATATCCGTTACATTTTGAACGAAATGTAGATTTTAATGTTGTTATCCATCGAAAGAATGATATACAGTCCGTGTTTTCTTTTTATTAAGAAAAAGTATGGAAAAACACCTCGATTTAGCCCATTGAGTACAAGAAATGTAAAGGAATCACAGAAAGAGACGTTTAAAACGATGTATAGAAAAATGCCCGATGATTTGATAGAAGGTAAAGACTTGGATGCGATAACTGAAAATTTGCATCCTTATACATCGGGGTTTATGGAAATGGTCAAATTTGCTAATGCTCTTTTTAGATATTCAGTATCAGACATATAATGATCTTTTTGTGAACACAGGTTTAAATGATATAGTATATACACCTAGTGGTACGTGTTGGCCTTTCAGTAGAAAATTTTTTTTAAGTACAAATGGTGATATTTTAGCTTGTGAGAAGATTAGTCACCGAAATGTATTAGGAAATGTTGATAACAATTCCGTAAATATAGATTATATAAATATTGCAGATATATACAATGAAAAAAATATACTCGTCTTTTTCTGACTGCAAAAAATGTTATAGATTGCCTTATTGCCCTGTTTGTTTTTTTGACTCTTTATTAGGTGATAGGAGTTGCCTTGCATTTGAGGATGAAAATAAATTCACGGAGAATTTGAAGCGTAAGATCGATTATTTGGAGTTAAATCCGATTCAAGTTAATGAAATACTTAAAATAAAGGTACAAGCCCCGAGTATATATAGGTTCTATGTGGAACCAGATTTCATGAGTCCTTTAAATGGGTGTATCTATCTTGTTGTTTGAGTCTTGTTGAGTTTAAGCTTTTTATAGGATTGAGGCATAAGTTTTAACCTTGTTGTGACAGATAACTTCTAATGCGAAAATCATGCATGATGTGAGAGAGGGGGAAATATGCATCTTTTGATGATCCTCTAAATTATCTGAATGAAATCACAATACATAAAAATAGTCCATGTTCTTCTAGTTGCGAATCTTGTGTGAACTATTTTAAGCAGTTTGATTGTTGTACAAAGAACAGGAATGTAATTAGAAATGAAGCTTTGTCTGTTATAACAAAAAATACTAAAAAGAATTAGACTTCGCTCGAAAAAAGAATTAGGATAAATCTTGTCGTAACAGATGAAATATATGCAAAATCGGATGAGCTAATTGATATTCTGAATAAATATGATAATGATTTTTATTTGGTTGTTAATTATAATAATATACGGAAACTGACATCTCGGTTATGCTCTTTTTTCAAAATAGAATATCGGTTATAATAGCTGGCGTTCAAATATCTGAAATAGATTTCTCTATATTGAAAGATTTGGATTTGACTTTTTTTGTTGAGAATGAAGTGGAGTTGGAAAATGTCTGTTCTTTTATAAATAGCGAGTTAAGTAATTGTCGCTATGTTATAAGACCAATATTTAATGGAAAGAATATGCCTTTTTTTAAGAAATATGTATTCTTGAAAAAGAAAGAGGTTTTAAATAGTATTGATTCTATGCAGGATATACATAGAAATGAACTGTTGAATACGTTGTTTTTTGGGAAATTATTGGTTTTTTTCAGATGGTTCTATATATAATAATGTTCATTTTAAAAAAATGGGTAATATAAAAGAATATGATTTGTCTTATTTTGTGCATAAGTCTCTGGTGAATCCAAACTCATCTTGGTTTTATACAAGAAACAGAGCTCCTTGTTCTAAATGTGTATATAAATATATTTGTCCTCCACCGTCAAATTATGAGCTATTTATGAATCAATTGGCATTATGCGATAAATCCTGTGTTTTGAATTGTTAATTAAAAAAAGTAATGGGTATGAAAGATCTAAGATTGGGGAAACTTGCAAGATTTGAGAAAAATGAGAAAGGAAGAACTTGTTAAGCTACAAGGTGGTATTTCTCCTAGAGGATGTAGTTGTAGTTGTTCTGGTGTTGGCCAGAATGATAATACGAGAAAGGCATGGCAATCTACGTCTAGTGAACAGTTAAATTGATTATTAATCGCTCCACTTCTAAAAAGAAGTGGAGCAAAAAATGTATTTATGTCTAAATTTTGGATTTTCTTTAATTGCTCATTGTTTCTCTTTTCTTGCCATTTTGGATCGGAGAAATTTTCAGAGTATAATTTGCCGATAATAAATATGCCGGGTTCCTCTATTTGTGAGAGAATAGAGCTGCGGTCGATTTCGGATGTCTCTTATGTGAAATTGGATACTGATTCCTCTTATCTTGTTATAGGTAACCCTTCTTGTGTGACGGATAGTTTTTTATTTTTAAAAACTACAAGAACAAAAAATATTATGTGTTTTGATTGTACAGGCAAGAAGCGGTTCTTAATAAACCGAAGAGGGAGTGCCCCGGAAGAATATATGGGCATTGGGCGTTTGGCTTATGATGAAAAAGAGGAGGAACTTTTTTGCGAGGCCGTAGGAACAGGCAGAATTAATGTGTATAAGCCGGATGGAACTTTGTGAGATCATTGGATCTGGTAGCAGGATATTTGGCAGAGATGTATAATTATAACGATAGTTTACTTTTATGTCATGCTCGTGACGAGGAAGAAAAGAGTTCCTTTTTGTATTTACTTCATAAGACGATTCCTCACAGAATCTACGGATTGGATTCAATATCAGGTGATAGATATCGAAGTTTGTCAATCACAAAACAAAACGGTTCATTTATGAAAGGGGGAACAGCTCCGTTGCGAACTATTATTCATAGAAATGATCGATGGATATATTCAGAACCTTCTCATGATACGATTTATGAGTTAAGTGAGACTTTGCGTTTACGTCCATTTCTGGCATATTCTCCACAAATAAGAAAGAAAGAGATACCTTGTTTGATACGTTATAATCAAGAGACCGAAAATGATATATTGATATCTCTCATAGAGATGATATATGATGTTGATAAAGATAAAGGATTCCCAGAGAAGGATTATATATATGATAGGGAAGCCGGGAAAATGAAATGGGTCTCTATTATTAATGAGGATTTTCCTAGCGATCCTGATTTTAACATTTCTTCCTCTGTGTACTATTATTCTGCGGATAACTTGAGAGAGGCATTGGAGAAGGGAGAATTGGGAGGGAGGCTTAGAGAATTAGCACTGGAACTCGATGAGGAAGATAATGGAATTTTACTTTTAATGCGTTTTAAGGAATAAAATGAATATCACAGTATTGGACAATAAAGTTTTTCCGATAATAAGCATTTACCTTTTTTACTGTGGAACAGCACATATAAGCGTCGTGGCAATAAATGATCGCTTGTTCTTCCCGGACGGCTTCCTCCAGCATTCGTATTTTCTCGTTATAAGAAGTGATCGGATAGGTGTCGTAAGCAAGATATCCATTCCGGGGATACGCTGGCTACTAAAGGAATCACGTCCCCGGCAAAAACAAATGTTCGGTAAGCAGTCAAAAATTGGCTATTGATTGAAAGGAATACCTTCGCTGCCAATCAAAATTATAGCATTATGTATACAGTGAAGATCTTGAAAGGTTTTACTTTCAGTACCAGACGGAGGCGTTACCCCGTGGAGAATCTCTCCAATCGTTTTGTGTCAAGAACAAAGTCCCTTATAACATTTTCCAGAAATGGTTTAAGGATACCCGCAAAAAAGTAGTTGAGGTTCAGGTTGACGGTGCTCCTGAGGATTGAGATATTATTGGGAAGCAATGGTATTGGGTTGCCCTTGGTATAACTACAGTATGTATCATCCATTAAGCGGATCGCGTCGCAGGCGGTCGTGCAACGTTGCAAGGCGATTCGCTGAAGTTCCTCGATCATGAACATTCCTTTCTTGTTGACAAGGGCTTTCCGGCCGGTGATCGTTGTTTCTCTAATGAGTTAGAAATGAAAAATACTGCTTTATTCCCAAGTATGATATTTAAAGATTATAATAATATAATAATTAAACGTCGCTTGGCATGGTGTTATGGAGATTTGGATATTGCTATTTCACTTTGGCATGCAGGAAATGCATTAAATAATCAAATTTGGAAAAATAAATCATTACAAATTTTTAGAAGTTGTATTGAGTTAGTTGAAGAGCAAGATTTACTAACAGAATTTGGTATTTGTCATGGGACTTCCGGTATTGCAATGATATTTAGAAGAATATATCTTGAAACAGAAGAATTATTATTTAAGTCAGGATATGAATTATGGTTTGATAAGACAATAAAAAAAATAAATGAATGGGCTATAGAGAATAGAGAGCGATCAGAAAAGAAAGACTTTTCACTGTTAACAGGATTATCTGGAATATTATTAGTAATAATGTCTATAGTATATAATGATAATCAGAAATGGGATTCTTTATTTTTATTATCATAAAATATTAAATATAATGTTTACAAATAAAATTATTCATCAAGTTTGGGAGGGTTACTCGGAAAAGTATATCCCAATTCGTTTAAAAAATTCTTTCACAAACTTGGATAGAAAATAATCCGGATTGGGAATATCATTTATGGACAGGTAAAGAAATGAGAGAGCTTGTGATAAGTAGTTTTCCTGAATATGAAAACTTGTATAATTCATTACCAAGAGATGTCCAAAGATGGGATATTATACGTTATATGATTTTGTATAAATATGGGGGCATTTATACTGATTTAGACACAGAATGCTTTAAACCAATAAATCAGTTAGTGAATGATATATCATTGGGATTCGGAGAAGAACCTCCCATTGAAAAACTAATGCCAATACGGATAGGTAATGCTTTTTAGTATCAGAAAAAAGGAAATAAAGGGGTGGATTTATATTATTGAAAATATAAAAAAAAGAATTTAGATGTATCTAAATCTTCCATTAAGAGTGTTATGGACTCAACAGGACCTAATATGATAAATAATATATTCCCATATATCAAAAAGAATTTTTGTGCAAAATCAATATCATATAAACTGGTTACTCCAGTTAGCAAATATGATGTTAATGATTTTATTTATCATAATTCCATAAAAAATTTAATGAGAAAATTAAAGAAGCATATTGTGCACATTATTTTTTTGGAAGTTGGGATAAAAAATTTCTTTATATTAACAGTTTAAAAACAATATCATTATGAGGAAAAGTTTTTATTTATTTATCTGCTTTATTTATATGTATATTTATTTTTTCTTGCAAATGCAATAAAAACACAGATGATTTAGAAAAAATCTCTATTGAAAATGCATATCATAAAGCTACATCTATTTTTGCATCTGATTATTTTGATGATATTCGTTATGTAATATTAGAGACAACAGAAGAATCGTTAATTGGTAATAATCCAAATGTATACCTAGCCAAAGATAAAATTATCATAATCTCTGATAAACAATGTTCTACATTTGATAAAAATACAGGTAAGTTTATATGTAATATTGGTCATATTGGTAATGATCCAGAAGGAAGTATAAGTCTTTTAGGTTGGTTTAATGAAGCTTCATCGCAAATATATTTTCCCAAGGGGAATCGTAGAAATGTTATCTATAATTGTGATGGTATATTTATTGGAAATCAAAGTGATCCAGATTTTACAGATGGTTTTTATGGTGTTGATAATTATGATTATTTCGATTCTGAAAAACTAGTTATGCACCTACCTGCAACAGCAAATAAACCAGATAGAATATATATTTATAAAGATACCACAGTTGTATCCTATTTTTCCATCTATGGGGGATGATAAAAGTAAATTGTCAGCTCATATGGATAATATACAAGATATAAAAACTTTCAATTTACCAAAT
>VOFI01003237.1_pt1 | contig 23672 bp, 27 predicted proteins | sample 5384131 | NCBI WGS metagenome assembly VOFI01 (sample SAMN12384728, study PRJNA508395) | human gut metagenome | isolation source: healthy gut H | host: Homo sapiens | reverse complement strand
AACACTGCCAAAGCAAAGGTAATTATTGATGCTTTTGCAGCAAAAAATAATTCGTGTTAGTGCTACGGCGATTGAGAATAAACGTTAGGAATTTTTGAGATTGATGAAATAGATGTAATTGATGCTGGATTAATTACTAAAGCTCTTTACGTCAATGAGGGAATTTCTGATAATCTTGAAATAACGGATGACTATGACTACCTGCTTGATCTTGCAGATGCTAAGAGAAAAGATATTGCTAAACGCTATCAGGAAATTGGGAAAACATCCGTCCGCTGGTTCTGATTCAATTTCCAAATGGTCAGCCGGAAACTATGCTTGCGGTTGAGCAAAAACTTGAAAGTATGGGCTACACCTTTGCCAGATAATCTGACAGAGAACGATGGGATTCCTGTTTTTCTACTCATGAAACAGGCTATCAGCACCGGATGGGATTGCCCACGAGCAAAGATTCTCGTCAAATTGCGTGAAGGCATGAGCGAGAGCTTTGAAATTCAGACAATCGGACGTATTCGTCGTATGCCCGAAGCAATTCACTATGAAGATGATTTACTTGACTTCTGCTATGTTTACACATTTGACGAAAAATACAAAGCTGGTCTACTGGCAGATATGGACAAGGCATATGAAACACGCAGACTTTTCTTAAAGGATAAATGCAAGACATTTACACTTGAAAAGGAGATTCGTGACCAAGATTTTGATGGTCTTGGAGAGCGTGAAGTGCTGAATAAAATATACGAAGCATTGGTTAAAAAAGTATGGTTTAAGCGGCGATAAAGCAAATAACAAAATGCGTTTTATGGCTGCTGGCTATCAGTTCGAGATGAAATCATCGGTCATGCTCTGTACGGTCAATATATTCGCACCGATACGGTAATGGAAAGCCATAATTACTATACTACTCGGAAACGTGTAAATACGCATAAACATGGCATGGATTTGCTTCATTGTGTGGATTCAATTAAGAGCACTATTGGTATGGCGACTGCTAAGGTAAAAACCATCTTGGAACGACTATTCCGTAAAGGTGGCAATTTTATCGGAAACTTTTATCGTTGGATACCACAGAGTTTTATGCTTTCATAATCAACAACGAGCATAAATTGAAAGAAGAATTTCGTGAAGTGACTTCTGATATGGCAGTGCAGATGAGTCTGACGCTTCACCCCAAAAAATCTCAATTTCACATTCCTGAACAAGACTTCTTTAAGTATGACTCGCGTAAAATCCGAGGTAGAGAGTATTTGAGCAACGCTTATCACGAATATACTTCTGGTTATGCAACCAGTCTTGTACGAAGCACCTCAGAAATTCTGTTTGAGCAGTATTGCGAAAATCAATCAGATATTGAGTGGGTATATAAAAATGGAGATACTGGGCAGCAATATTTCTCGATTGTTTATATTGACGCTTTACAGCACCAGTGGCTATTTTATGCAGACTATATCGTAATGAAAAAGACGGAACAGTGTGGGTTATTGAAAACCAAAGGCGGAGAAAGCAAAGGGCAGGATAAGAATATTGATAAGCAGATTGAGAACAAATTCAATGCTTTCAAGAAATACGCTGAGGAAAAGGGATTGCACTGGGGATTTGTTCGTGATAAGGATAATCAGCTCTATATCAACAATGCCGTTTTTTCAAAAGATATGTCGGATGAACATTGGATACCGTTAAAAACAAGAGTTTTGACGAAGCCAACGGGCAATGAAGTTATCTAAATTGAATAATGTTCAAGCCAAAGGCGATCAACCGTAAAAAGTTGGTCGCTTTTTGTTTTGCCCATTATTCAGAAAGGAGCCTGACCCCATGAATGAAAAACTGGAAAAGACTGAACCGTCAGAAAACCGCAGCCGAGAAAAAGCTGATTGCCGCCCAGCACAGGGAGAGAAAGCAGCTGGAGCATGAACGGAAACGCCTGACACGGAGCGAGAGAACCCACCGGCTTTGCACTCGTGCCGGGATGCTGGAGAAGTTTCTGCGTGAGCCTACTCTGCTGACCGATGACGATGTGATGGAACTTCTGACCTTCCTCTTTCACGGTGAAGCCGCCCAAAAGAAGTTGGACACGCTCATTGATGAGCGGAGAAAAAGGCTGACAACGGACGGCAGCGAGAACCCCTTGTTTTAACAAGGGCGCAATTATACACCGCCTAAAGGTGGTTGCATCATGCTTCTGCCGAAAGCCCCTTGCAGGGAGCTGATGATTTCCGCACAGGATAAATCCTCTGCTCCAATCATCCAGTGGAAGCTGCACTTCCCCTGCGCTGGCTAAAGCCAGCTACCCATTTTATTCACAAATTATTCCCAGCAATTACAGACGAGTGTGGTATAATGATATTAAATTATTAACGAATCGATTATAAGGAGATACAATGGATATAAATGCTTTAATTCAAACATTACAAAGTGCCCTTCCACAAATAGCAGAATCGTGCTGTATTGTGAATGGAGCACTTATGAATCTTACCGAAGTGCAGAACATGGGCTACGATGAATTTAGTATGCGTGCTAAAATGAATATGCCCTTAAAGTTATACAAGTACTTTCCCAACCGGCTAACTGAGTTAGTTGATAAAAAACAGGGAAACCTATCATAGATGAAACTACTGGAGATAAAAAAAACGTAAATTATAGCATACAAGCACTAAGAGATAATACGGTTTTCATGCAATCCCCAAGTTTGTTTGACGATGTGTACGATTCCGATATTAGTTTGAATTATTCAGAATATGAAAGGGCTCGGTTGCTTGAATACTGCATTCGTTGTGAAATAGATGTAAAAAAGCAATGGAAACACGGAGCTTGCAAATGCGCTGATGCAGACCATAGCAGACATGATTAACTCAACTGGTAATATTGATTCCTTGTTCAAAAGCGCCCCTGCTACAAAAATGAGGATTTATCCAACCAGTGTTTTTCTCCTCGAGTTAAAAACCAATTATACAAAGGCAAAGATTTAGGCGAATCTTTAAGAAATGCCATTGTTTCGGATTTCAATAGATATTTACAGTATCTACAGGATTCATTTAGAGCGACTTGTTTTGCAACGACTCCATACTCTCAGTTAATGTGGGGTGGTTCTTATGCGGATTGCCACAGAGGATTTTGTGTTGAATATACAGTGCTTCCTAATGATGCGCAATACCAGAAGTTATTCTTAAATTTATTCCCGATGATTTACTGCAAAGTGCGACCGAACATGACTGAAAAACTTGTGAAATTCCAAGATAAAGAACCAACGATGGAGTTATTATGGGATATTTATTTTCATGGGGCATTGAGAAAAAGCATTGATTGGGCGTTTCAGAATGAATGGAGATTATTGCTCCCTATGGAGCGAAATCGGGAAGAAAAAAGACTACTGTGTTTCATTTTTTCCAATTACCAAAGTGTTTTTAGGTAACAGGATGTCACACGCTGCACGAAAAGAAGTAATCGACATATGTCATGCAAGAAATATCCCTTTACATTGGCGTTACGAGAAATCCTGATGTTTTTGAAATGCAGGAATGTGCTATTAAGTGTGAAGAGTGTCCTCACTACACAAATAATATACCAAAGTAATTTAATATTGCATCTAAGCAGGAAACCTACATGGTCTCCTGCTTTTCTTTCAAGAACTTCAAAAGGAGATGATGAAGTGGCAAACCCTCATTTTGAAATCAAAATCACGAAGCGAAGTAAACGGCAGTCAGCTGTTGCCGGAGCTGCCTACCAGAGCGGCGAGAATCTGTTTTCCGAGTATGACCAGAAGCACAAAGACTACCGGAAAAAAGGAAGGTGTGGTCTACACGGAAATCATGCTGCCGTCCCATGCCCCGCGGAATACGCCGACCGGGAACAGCTCTGAACGCAGTGGAAGCCGTTGAAAACCAGTGGAACTCCCAGCTTGCCAGACGGTTTGTGCTGGCACTGCCCAGAGAAGTGCCGGAGGAACTGTATCCACAGATGGTGCAGGACTACTGCAACCAGTTTTTTGTTTCCAAAGGCATGATTGTTGATTTTGCCATCCATGACCCCAAGCCACCGGGACACAACCCCCATTGTCATGTGATGCTGACCATGCGGGCAATGGACGAGCATGGAAAATGGCTTCCCAAAGCCAGAAAGGTTTATGACCTTGACGAGAATGGCGAGCGTATCCGACTCCCGTCCGGGAACTGGAAAAGCCATAAGGAGGACACTGTTGACTGGAACGAGCAGTATCATGGGCAGGAGTGGCGCACCGGCTGGGAAACGGTGCAGAACCGTTATCTGGAAATGGTGAACAGCCCAGTCCGTGTCGATCTCCGTTATTATGAAAAACAGGGGCTGGACATCATCCCCGCCGTCCACATGGGGAGCTGCTGTCACCCAGATGGAACGCCGTGGCATCCAGACCAATATCGGCAATCTGAACCGGGACATCAAAGCCACTAATCGCATGATGACCGTGATCCGCAGCACCATCCAGAATCTGCGTGACTGGATCAGCGATATTCTGGAAGCCCGGAAAGAGCTGCTGGCAGAGAAAAAGCCGGAAACCGCATCCCCTGACCTTATCAATCTTCTGCGGGATTATCTCAATCTGCGAAAGGCAGAACGCCGGGACTGGTCAAGATACGGTCAGCAAAAAAGGTGCAACGAAAGATTTACAGTCCTTTGTCAACGCCACCAATTATCTGAAAGACCATGAGATTTTTTACGCTGGAACAGCTGGACAGTGTGCTGGAGGAAGTGAAGCAGAAATCCGGCAACATCAGCACCGGCATGAGGAAAGCCGAGAGCCGCATGAAAGTGATCACCGGCATCCAGAACGCTATTGCCGATTGTCAGCAGCATAAAGCTGTCCATGACAAGTATGTGAGAATCGGCTGGAAAACGGTGCAGTCCGTTTATGCGGAAAGCCACCGGGACGAGCTGGACACATACAACAAGGCGTACCGTTTTTTGAAAAAAGCATGGTGTTGACCTGAATGTTGATCTGGAAGCCCTGCAAGCGGAATATGAACAGCTGCAAACTTCTCACGCAGAATATACCGGGCAGCTGGCGGCAGTACAGGAGGAATTGAAGCCGCTGAAAGAAATCCGTTACTGGGTCAGCAAGGTACTTACCCCGGAACAGGCAGAGGTCAAAAAGAAGCCGGAGCCGAAGCACTCTGTCACCGAACAGATTCAGGATTATCGGGAAGAATCCAGAAAAAAGGACGAGCAGCACCGGCAGGGAGAAAAAACAGAATATGGAACTGTAAGGCGTCTGATTTTCAAAAGAAATCGGGTGTCTTTTGTTTTGTCCAGAGGTGGAATTTTGAATGTATTTGAAGCGGTCAAACAGAATGTGACCACCAGACAGGCAGCGGAGCTGTATGGCATCCCTGTCAGCAGAAACGGCATGGCGGTCTGCCCTTTCACAATGATAAAAATCCCAGCATGAAACTGGACAGGCGTTTTCACTGCTTTGGCTGTCAGGCTGACGGGGATGCAGTGGATTTTGTTTCCGGCTGTTTCAGATGCCCAGCAAGGAAGCAGCCATCAAGCTGGCTGATGATTTTGGGATTGCCTATGACAACCGGCAGAAGCCGACCGTCAAGCCCCATATCCGGGAACCTACCCCGGAGCAGAAATACAGGCAGGAAGAAATGCACTGCTACAAGGTCTTATGCGAATACTTCCACCTTCTCCAGAAATGGGAACAGCATTATGCCCCGCAAACGCCGGAGGATGACCTGCATCCACTCTTTGTGGAAACCCTGCAAAGAAAAACCTACACAGAGTATCTGCTGGATAGTTTTCTGGACGGATCGCCGGAAGAACGCCGGGAACATTATGAATAACGCTGTCACAGGCTGGAGGGCGTTCAGCAATCCGAGGTATTTTCCAGAGCCTTACCGCCGACAAAAAGGCTGGGAGCGTATTAGGAACGACAACGAGCCTGACAACAGCATGGATGGTTTTCAAGAAATCCCGACAGAGGAAATGGAACAGTTAGGGCTTCCAGAAGAATGGTTGAAGCAAAAATAAAAGCCCGTTGTCGCTTATACAAAAGCCCCACACTTCTGACAATAAAATCGGAAGCGTGGGGTTTCCTGATTTATTTTGTTTGTTTGCTGTTTTCTTCGATATTTGCCACAAGACGGTCGAAATCACTCTGATATGTTCTGTCCTGCAAAACACGGAATTTTTCAAATTCACTTTCTGCAAACGCCTTTGCGATGGCAGCGGTCACCTTGCCTTTGTCATGTAAAATATCTTCTTCGTTGAACTGGAGGAACGCATCCAAACGATTAACCCAATCCTGCATATACATGATATTTCCTCGCCGTGCCTGTCTTTCGGCATAGTCCAGATACATTGTCACGATCTCATTCAGATTTATCATTTCTTCTTCGTTCAAGTAGTTTTTGGCGATTGAAACATCAGACTTGCGAATACGCCCCTGCGGAGCATTTTTCCAAGTTGTCAAGCCCATGTTTGGTTTCGTGCTATCGGCTCGTCCATAAACAATCTCAGCCGCCGTATGATGAGTGACAGCGTAATGAAGCTTATTCTGTACTGTGGCAAAAAACTCTTTTGTAACAGGACTGTTCACATCATAGTCAGCACTGCACTGGGAGTAAATGTCCGTGATTTTTTGATAAAAACGGCGCTCGCTGGAGCGAATATCACGAATACGCTCCAACTGTTCCTCAAAATAGTCCTTACCAAAGAGGTTTTCTGGTTCTCTCAGTCGTGCATCGTCCATCACATAGCCTTTAATAATAAATTCTTTTAATACTCGATTTGCCCAAATGCGGAACATCGTAGCCTTTTTAGAATTAACACGGTATCCGACAGCAATAATGGCATCCAGATTGTAATAGCTTGTATTGTACCGCTTGCCGTCTGCCGCAGTTGTTTCCATTTTGGAAACAACTGCTTCTTCCTGCAATTCGCCGGATGCAAAAATATTTTTCAAATGTTTTGAAATAGCCGCCTTTTGCACTTCAAATAATTCTGCCATCTTTGCCTGCGTCAGCCACAAGTTTTCCTGATATAAAAGGATTTCAACCCGAACTTCACCATTATCAGTTTTATAAAACAGGATTTCCCTTGTTTCATAAGGAGTTAGCCCATATTCTTCGTTCATATCCATTCCATTCCCTTCCTATTCTTCACTTTTGTTTCTCGCTCTGCTTTTGTAAACATTATGCTTGTTCTTGCACTGCGGGCTGCAAAATACAGCACTTGGTCTGCTTGCGACAAAAGCTTTGGTACAATGCCTGCAAAGCTTAATCGGGTTTTCGCTGTCGGTCAGCATAAAGCTGAACATCATCTGAACTCCAAGCATGAGAGAGTGAAAATCCCAAATAATCGTCGGCTTATCCAAAAGGGCTATATGATAAGTTGGAGCGATGCCGCCAAATGCCGCCATGCTCTGCTGCATCATCTGCCGGGTTTCATCGTTCAGTGTATCATAATCCTCATAATAAAGGAAACTGTTGATATAGGTAAACGCCCAGTCGATGAACTGCTGTTTTATCCATTCATATCGCTCCGCATATTCCCGCTGAAAGCTCATGTTGACCGCCATCGGCTTATCTGTCATGGTCAAAGCCAGTGCCATCATAACACGGTCATTCTGAATGTTCCACATGGACTCGATACCACGCTTGATCACATCCAATTTGTCAAATGGAAAGAACAGTGCCAGATATTTTTCAGTGGACATAGTTTCTTTTTTGATAAAGTGGTTTTTCGGCAGATACACCGCCTCATATTCCATAAAGTTTGGTGTGGTAGGTAACGCAGTCATCAGTCCAAACAAGCCGTATTTCACCGCAAATTGCTGGATAGCCTTCTGAATTTCGGCATCCGGCTTTTTGCTCATACCCATGCGTCCTATGTTGATGGCATCCAATACAATTTTCTGATACTCTGCCAGCGGATCATAAATACTCTGCCGCCTTCCATTCATATTCACTATACCGCACCCAATTAGAACTGGTGCGTTCAAAAAAGGTTCTTCATTTTCTCACCCCTGTTTCCAATCACTGATACCATATTTGGATAAAAGCTCTTTTGCCTGTTCCATACCGCTTTCCGTAATATATACCGATTTGGAACGGGACGGATGATTTCCCTGCCGGATATAGTCTGCATCGTCCAATTCGTTCAGTATATCAAAATCGTAGCCTTTCCATGCATAAAAATCGGTTGCTTCGTGAAACTTTTCTCTCTGTGTAAAGCGGGAGAGGTATAACAGCATCAGTGTTAATTCCCTCATTGCTTCTTCTGCTTTTATATTTCCCATATCAGTCTATTCCTCACTTCATATTGTAACCTGAATAACTCTGTTTTATATTATCGATTATACGATTTCTATTCCCCTGAATCAATCTCCATTCTGGATTCTTCTAAAAAATCTTTCTCCAATAAGGTCATTGGCTGTTGCTTTCGCCGCTTCTGCTGAGTTCATGATAGCGTTCCCTACGCTCCCGATTAGCGTCCAGCCTGTCCCACCATGCAATCACATTTTCAAACTCCCGCTGTGTTCTGGCGGAATCCTCCAATCGTGCAAGGGCTTCTGCCCGCAGTTCTCGTTTGAGCTTCTTACGCTCCAGTTCTTCCTCGTCAGTACCATCCTCAAAGGGATGTTCCTCGGCGTCGGCTTCCAGTTCTTCGATGAGCTGTTTTTCTTTTGTAATCTGCCGTCTGACCTGTTCGGATAATTCGGTTTCTTCGGTATCTGTATCATTGTCAGCAAGAACAACTTGGTTCTTCCGCTTCCTTCGCTTCTTTTCGGGAAGATCGTCAGCGGGTTCTTCTTCCTCATCGTCCCAAAGGGCGTTTTCATTTTCTTCGTCATCGACTATGTAATCGGAATCGTCCGCTTCATATTCATCTTCATAGTCAGTATCTTCTTCATAAAAACCGTCATGTTCATATCGTTCGGGATCGTCAAACACCGCAGACACCTCCCTTCAAAAATATTTTTGAAATTTTTTTGGATTCTCCATAAAAACAGTTCCGCTAAGTACCCTGTATTTCTCCTATAAGTGAGGAGGTAACCTATTTTGCCTGTTATTAGATTACTTTCGACACTGAATGAAAGGAGGAAACCGCCTATGTCAAACAATTATCGTGAGCTGACGGGCAGGGAGAAGCAGCGGATCAAGAAGCTGGTTACTTCTCTCTGTGCCAACTACGACAAAGAGTACGGCTGCCTGCCATTGGACTGTGACTGTCCAATGTTGGGTATCTGCTTTACCAACAGCGCACTATGCAGATATTTCCGCAAGTCTGTCCTGCCGGAAGATGCAGGATTGGAAGCCGTATTCACGCAAATATCGACCACTCATTGTAAACAATGCGGCAAGCCGTTCCCAACTGACGGAAAACGGGTGTACTGCTCACAGCGCTGTGCCGAAGAAGCTCGCCGTAAGCAGACAGCAGCAAGGGTGCGTAAGTATCGGGAGAAACAACAACAGATGTAACGCTTTTGCCCTCGGAAAGCCTTGTGCCGCAAGGCTTTTTTGAGGGCATTTCTGTATTGGCAGGGTGTGAATACCTTTTGCTCGATTTTAACCATGCAAATGGTTACACCGTGCCGGAACTAAACCTATTATACGAAAAAACAATGAACATTTCAACACGGAGGTAACTGCCTATGGCAAAAAACGAGAACAGTAATTTTTCTTATATGACTCGCCGCATTGGCGGCACCACCTATAAAGTTAAAGTAGTATTCAGTGATACAGAGAAGGAAACGATGGAGGATAAAATTTTACGGATGATTCGCAATGAAACGGTTACAACTGGCGGAACTTGTGGTATAATAGATTCACCACAAATGAGCCGACAGTCTGAAAGGAGCGCATCATGAGCGTAAAACAGACTGAAGGAAAAATCACAGCTTTATATGAAAGGCTGTCCCGTGATGATGACCAGACTGGTGATAGCAACAGTATTGTCAATCAGAAAAAATACCTTGAAAGCTATGCCCATCAGAAAGGTTATACGAACTGTCAGCACTATACCGATGACGGTTGGAGTGGAGGAAATTTTGAGCGTCCCGCTTGGAAACAGCTTATTGCAGACATCGAAGCGGGCAAAGTTGCTCATGTCATTGTAAAAGATATGAGCAGGGCGGGGCGTGATTATCTGCAAACAGGCTTTTACACGGAGGTATTCTTCCGTCAGCATCATGTTCACTTTGTGGCGATTGCCAACAGCGTGGACAGCGACGATCAGAACAGCAATGAGTTTGCCCCGTTCCTCAACATTATGAACGAGTGGTATCTTCGTGATTTGAGCCGCAAGCAGAAAACAGCGATCCGTGTGAAAGGCGAATCCGGCAAGCCTACCACCAACTGTGCCATTTATGGCTACAAGAAAATGCCGGGTGATAAGTACAGTTGGTATATCGATGAGGAAGCCGCTGCGGTTGTCCGCCGCATTTTCCGGCTGACCATCGAGGGAAACGGTCCTTATGACATCGCCCGTATCCTCTATGACGATAAGGTGGAAACTCCTGCGGTCTACGCCGCAAAGCAGGGGCGTGGCGTCTGGAAAAGTAAAGAGGAATTTCCCAACCCTTATAACTGGAGTGGTTATATCGTTGGGCAGATTCTCTCCAAGCCCGAATATATGGGGCATACGGTCAATTTCCGTTCTCACAAGCAGTCCTACAAGGACAAAAATCCGGTTATGAATCCGCAGGAGGACTGGCTAATTTTTGAGAACACCCACGAAGCGATTGTAGATAAGGAAATGTGGGAGCTTGCACAGAAACTGCGAAAGACACCGAGACGCCACGATACGCTTGGCGAAGCCAATCCGCTGACTGGACTTCTGTTCTGTGCTGACTGCGGAGCGAAAATGACCAATCACCGTTCCAAAGGCGGTACGAAGAGCAATCCCTATCCCTCTGATTTTTATGATTGCTCCGCCTACACATTGGCACATCAAAAGCGCACTCATGCTTGCAGCGGTCACTATATTCGGACAAAAGCGGTCAGAGAGCTTGTTTTGGAAACCATCCGAACAGCCAGCGCCTTTGCCATCGCCAATCAGGATGAGTTTATGAAAAAGGTGCGTTCTGCTTCTCAAATCAGACAGGCGGAAGTCGCAAAGGATACCAAACGCAAGTTGAACAAAGACCGTAGGCGTATTGCCGAGCTTGATACCATTATCAAAAAGCTCTACGAATCTTTTGCCATTGGGCGCATTACCGATGAGCGCTTTGATACTCTGCTTGCAGAATACGAAGCGGAGCAGAAAGCTCTTGTCACATCTGTATCGGATGCAGAATCGCATCTGTCCTCTTTTGAGGAAGATACTGACCGTGCGGAGCAGTTCCTTTCACTGGCAAAGAAGTACACCGACTTTTCCGAACTGACTACTCCAATGATCAATGAGTTTATTGAAAAAATCATTGTCCACGCCCCGGAAAAGATTGACGGGGATCGGGTGCAGGAGGTTGAGATTTATCTGAAATTTATCGGACGGTTTGAACTGCCCGAACCGGATCTGACACCGGAGGAGATCAAGCGGCAGGAACAGCTTCGCAGACACCGCATCAAGAGCCGGGAACGCTACCAAAAAATCAAGGCTGGTGAGCACGCAGTTGGTCAGCCATTTCAGCTAATCTGTAAATGCTGTGGTGAAGAATTTGAATCCAAGCGGTCAAATACTCTGTTTTGCAGTCCGAAGTGCCGTACTAAATTTTACCGTCAGGAAGCAGCGGAAAACCGAAAGCGGGAATGTGTCTGCGAGAACTGCGGAAAAACTTTTACCGCTACACGGAGAGATGTAAAATACTGTTGTGATGATTGCAGGACGGAAGCAAACCGCAGGATGCAGAAAGAACGCAATGTTGCGAAGCAAATAAAAAAGAACGAACCAGTATTGCTTGATGCCCCGCCTATTAAAGAAAACGGGCAAAAACAGAAAACAGCATAATAAATGACGCTGAAGGCGACTTGTGAGAATAAAATCTCATGAGCCGCCTTCTTTGCGTTTTCAGCCGGATACGGCAGAAAGGAATAAAACCTATGACAGAAAATGAAAAGAAGCTTTTACAGGCGAAGCACAGATTGGAAGAAGCCGAGATGCGTGACCGACAGAAAGAGCGAAAAGCACGGACACGGCGGCTGGTTCAGGAAGGTGCGATTTTAGAGAAAGCATTACCGCAGACAACACAGATGACTTTGGAACAGTTGGAGGATTTTTTATGCGAAGTATTCAAACCAATCCGATGATTTTTATGAGCGACCGGCTATCGGTCGCTTTTTCTTTTTCCCGAAGGGCGCACTTACTCACCACCTGCAAAGCAGGCGGTGGTATCCCTCCCGTTGGTCGGGCTCGTGCGCTCTTCACGAACTGTCTTTCAGACAGTTCTCCAGAGGGGGCAGGCAATGTCGCAAGCGAACATTCCCTGTGCAGTCGGCTCTATATTGCTCTATCAGCAAAACGATGAGGTGGCATATTGCCACCCCATCTCGCCGCCTGCCTGCGAAAACCTGCCACTGGCAGCTTTTACGCAGTTATGGGTATCGCATTCTCGGCGACACCCATTTTCTCTTTTCAAAAGAGAAACAGAAAGAAAGGACGGTGAAGCCAAATGGCAATCTATCATCTGGAAGCAAAAATAGTCAGCCGTGGTGCAGGGCGAAGTGCAGTCGCTGCGGCAGCGTATTTAAGTTGTTCTAAAATACTGAATGACTATGACGGGATTCAGCACGATTACACCCGTAAAAAAGGTCTTGTCTGGCAGGAGGTGTTCCTACCAGAGTTTGCCCCATCAGAATGGAAAGAACGGAGCGTGCTTTGGAACGCCGTGGAAGAAAATGAAAAGACAAAAGACAGCCGCCTTGCCCGTGAATTTGTGGTCGCTTTGCCGATTGAGCAGAACGAAACACAGTGGGAAAAGCTGCTGTCTGATTTTATTTCTGGAACCTTTGTAGATGATGGTATGTGTGCGGATGTGGCAATTCATGATCCATATCCTCCCGGTCACAATCCCCATGCTCATATCATGCTGACAGTGCGCCCGTTAGATGAAAAAGGAAACTGGCAATATAAGACACAGAAGGAATATCTCTGTGTGAAAAATGGAGAGGAACAAGGATTTACTGCGGATGAGTTTAAGACGGCACAGACAGAGGGATGGGAAAAGCAATACCAGTATAAGGTAGGAAAGAAAAAGGTTTATATGACTGCTTCTGCTGCTGAAGAAAAAGGCTATGAACGGGTATCGAAATATCCCAAAAGCACGAAATACGGCAGACAAAATCCTATTGCTGAGCGTTGGAACAGCGAAGAACAACTTGTTTTATGGAGAGCAGCGTGGGCTGATGTAACGAACCGCCATTTGGAGCGTGCTGGACACAAAGAACGCATTGACCACCGCAGTCATGCAGAACGGGAACTTGATGAACAACCTACTATTCACGAGGGTGTGGTTGCAAGAGCATTGGAGAAAAAGGGAATTGTTTCTGACCGCTGTGAGTTAAATCGTCAGATTAAGGCAGACAATGCGTTGCTCTGTGAGCTGAAAGCAACGGTCAAGAAGTTGATTCAGGTAGTTAAAGCATCTGTTCCTGCTCTTGCAGAAGCAATGGAGTCCTTACGGGCGAACATGGTTATTTTTTGCTATCAGATTCGCTATGCCGGTTTTGGAAAGCACAAATTATCGGAAAGCCTGAATGTGCTGAAGCCCGACTTAGAGCGATATTCCGTACTGGTACAGCAGATTAAAAATACGACCAAAGAACGGAAAACGCTGCTTACAGAAAAGAAAGCGACACCATTTTATCAGTTTGTTGCTCATAATGATTTGGCAAAACAGATTGCCGAACTGACGGAAGATTTAGAAGAACTGAGATCCGAAAAGACGATGCTCCTCAGTTCATTTGATTGTAGTGAGGATACTGGAATTGCTGAGGTTAAAAAGAGTGTTTCGGCTATGGAGGAAAATTTGAAACGGCTGACAAAGCAGGAAGAAAAATATGCTGCTGAGTTGGAGGATGCCTTAAAGCAGTTCTCAGAATTAAAGGAGCAGGCAAAAAATGTGGATTCAGCGGGGGAAAGAACTGAACGAAAGCATATTTCAGGAAAAGAAACAACTGTCTGAGGAAGCGGTCAAAGCGATCAGCGAGACGATTGCCGAACAGCAAAAGCAGATGGAAACAATCCGGCGGCAGTTGGAACAGCAGCGAGGGCAGGATCATTCTTTTGGAGCGGAAACACCGGGGATGGGGGACGACGGGCTGATCGGACATCAGGTAAGTCTGGATCGGAAACTCGGCTTGCTTACTTCCGCCCAGCAGGGACTCACCGGGGTCAACTCTGCCATCAATGCACTGGCTGAGCAATACCCAACCCTTTATTCCTATGCGTCCATGCAGCATTTCCAGCAGGATATTTTTGATGCAGAGGAACACTTACAAGCGGCGAGACGGTTGCACAACTCTAACGCATCTTTGTATAACCAGAGAATTAACACATTTCCCTACCTGCTTTTAGCAAAACTTCATGGCATGAAAGAAGCGAAGTTCTACACTGTGGAAGAAAAGAAAAAAGACTTTAAGCTGCAGTTTTAAGAAGAAAGGGAAAAAGATGTATGAAAATGGTGGAACAGAATATCAGCGGTGTCAAGCTGGAACGGCTGCGGCAGAACGCTGTTAAAAAACATAAAATCCTGCGGAAACTGTTTCCGGTATGCTTGATTTTGTTTATAGGATTGACATTGGTAAAAAACCGATTTTTGTTTGCCTCCATCAGAGAATATGGATGGGGAGATCCGGCAACTCAGGGAGCCTTTTGGATGCTGGTAGGAAACCTGATGCTCAGCGTGATTTTTGCGGGTGTCATTTTTGGTTTTTACTATATGCTGGTCTATAAAAAAGCTTATGACCTCTTTTGTATCAATTTCAAAAACAAATATGTGTTGGACACTCTCCGACAACTGCCGGATTTTTCCGAATTGCGCTACAATGCCGGAGGCGGTCTTTCTTATGAGGAAATGAACCGTTTAAAGTTAATCCCCGGAGGTCAGTCGGTCTTTTATCAATCGTCGGATGAACTGTCCGGCAAGCTGGATGGAGTTCCCTTCCGGGCTGTCAATGTCTGCACTGGCGAAAAAGCTTCCGCAAGAAGTTCTACTCCAAAAATTCTGTTTGAGGGACAGGTCATTGTTTTTTCCTGTTTTGATAATCGGAAGATCAGTGAGGGCTTTGTCCAGGTGTTTTCCAAAAAAGCTCTGTCTAAACTCAGGGAAACCAGAGTCCCGCTGCCAATTCAGACAGAAAACAGTGTATTCAACGAAAATTTTGCAGTGTTTGCAGAGAACGAGCAGAATGCTTTTTACATCCTGACCCCCCAGGTGATGGAGCAGATTACAGCTTTTCAGGAAGCTATGGAAGGAAATGTTTATCTTTCCTTTTCTGAAAAATCCCTGTATGTAACTTGCAGCCAGCTTCGCAATCCTTTTCATATTTACATCGACATCCCTGTTGAAGAACAGCGTCAAAAGATTGCTGGCGATACGGCGATTCTCCGCAGTGCAAAGGAAATTCTCATCAGAGCCGGACAAAGCAGTCCGAAATAAGAAGGCAGTCCCTGAAAGGAGGAGGATATCATATGGGATGCATGATTGTGTTCGTTATCCTGCTTGTTATTGGAATAGGCATCCTCTGTTTTCTGACAGGGGATATGACGGCTTTTATCGCCCTGGCCGCTACTTTAGTCATAGGGCTTGGTCTTGCCGGTATTCTGTATCATATCTATAAATCGAAGCAAAGACGGATGGAGAAGTATAATCCCCTATCCCCTACATTGCGCTGGATGAATGCCGCAGGGTCGATCCTGATTGCAGCAAGTCAACATACAAATTTTCATCTACTGGCTGGCTGGCGGTACAATAACGAATTTGACCGGGAAAGTATTAAAACAATGCTGTGGGATTATTGGGGCATTCAAGGACATGAGACAGCTATAAAGGAAATGCGCAGCCTGATCGACGAGGGAATGCGTGCCAGCTATCGGAGGAAAATGGAACTCTTGTCGCATAAATATAAGGATGCTACAGAAGTCCAGCTCATTGAGGAGGCCCGCAAAACTAATCCAAAAGCCGATGAAGATAGCTACCTGCCGAAAATGCTGACAGCATGGCGGCGTTATGGGGAAAATGCCCTGTTAGGCTGGGATATGGGACGCTGCGCATATATCACGCAATGTTGCTATCTGGCAGGCTACATCAATATGAAGGAAATGTTGGATTTGTGTGTAGATGCTGGGACAAAGGCGCAGGCTTTTTTTCAGAACTGGGAAGAAATGATGGAGAGCTATCTTCTGGGCGGACAATTTTGGAAGCATGAGGATCAAAGCAATCCAAACTCCATGACGGCAGAACGCTGGAAGTTATATGAACAGCTCTGGCAAGGAAGAAAACCCTTCCAGAGCTCTCCATACCTCGCTGTCCCGTTCGACCAGCCCCTCTCCAAAGAGGTTATTACCAATGAATACGGTATTCTGCCGGAATACCAAAAATATTATAATCATGGATAGTTCGTATTCAGTTTTGGGTATGGGAAAGGCGCGGCCTGTCTGCCGCGCCTTGGTGGGTGGTGTTCGGTTTTCCGTTTCTGGCTGGACAAAGTGTCCAGAGGTGGGGGCGTGTAGTGCTATTTGCTGCTTTCTTCTTTCCAGTCACTTAAAATCAGTTCAAAACTGTCTGGATAAATATAAACGTTCTCAAAATATTCATAAAAATCTTGATGCGCACCAATATTATAATTGAGATAATCGTCCTCATTGACTACTTCATAGTTTTCTTCTGATAGATAATAGACACCTACATCTACAGAATAGCCCATCGCCTGTATCTTTGATGTTAATTGCTGCATATCTGTGTCTTTTCCTACTGTATCATCTTTCGTATAAATCCAAAGAGAAACGACCGGGTTTCGTCCCATACCAAAAGTTGTGAGTAATTCTTCAGCCGTAGTGTTTTTATCAAAGTCAGGAGATGGGGTGTAAGGTGCAATAAATACTTTGCAATCATCGTAAATTTCCTGCACAGTAGGCGCTAAAATAGCTCGCAAATCTTCTCGTCTTAAATAGACAATATAGTTGTCTGTATATGTCTGCGCTTCCTCCGACCATCTCAAACGTACATATAGCCCCGGAAATCGTGTGGATTGAATACTTCCGTACTCTGTCGCAACAAATTCATCGCCATACTTCTCGATGAGGTATTCCAGCTTTGGGTCTGTACGGGAATGGTACATATAATCTGCGATCTGCTCATGGAGCGGACGGGGCGGGTGCAGCTTGACCCGAACGATCCCCGCCGCCACAAGAATAACCGCCGCCGCGCACAAAAATATCACGAGCCGCCTTTTTCCTCTGTGGGTCATCGTCTCTCCCTCCTTAAAGCCTGTGCTTGGTTTATGGTAATTGCTCTTTAGTCCCTGCTGGCTTTCTTACTCCAATAGCACATAACATTGTGACTTTTTTTGATACTCTCATCCAATCGTTCAGAATAATCAACACACATCTCTGTCCCCATCGCAAAAAATTTAATTTCTGCCACTATACACAGCCCCAATATATTCTGTTTGGTCAACTGGCAAAAAGAATTGCAAAATTCATTTGATATATTGGCATCTAATTCCGGGAAATAAGATGTGTCGAACCATAATTCAGTAGAAAATACTCCATTTTCAAAGTATTGCCTTGCTCCAATGATATAAGAGCCTGCTTTTCCATCGAAAGAAACGACTTTGCCATTTAATACGCACCGTTCAATTTGTTCATCATCTTGCGTGTAAAGCACATCTTCTTTTGTTGGCAGCCAGCCATTCCAAACAATACATTTTTCTGAAAATTGTATCTTGCCGACAATAGGAAATATCGTTTCGCACATTTTAATGCTGGGATATTTTTTGCTTGCAATGTAAACTTCAAATTTCGCAGCCATTTTCCTCAAATTCCTCCCATCATTTAAGAATTTCATTATTGCAGATCTGGCATCCAAATGTTGTCAGCAGTGTATCATGTCTGGAGCACCGACAAAGGTTGATGAAATTGACCTGTTTTCCGGGCTGCTCTTTGTGGGGACTGCGGCTACAAAATGTATGCAGTACGCGGAGCCGGGACGCTTGAACGGAAACACGCCTACACTTGCGGCAACTACCGCAACCGGGCAAGAAATGATATGCTCTGCACTACGCATTATATCCGCAAAAGCGTATTGAAAGAACTTGTCCTTGCAGACTTGCAGCGAGTAACGTCTTATGTGAAAGAGCGATGAACAATTTGCTTTTCTGACTTCCGGCTATGATGAAGAAAAAAAGACGCTGACCCGGAGGATTGCGGAGCTGTCACAGGAAATCGACAACGCCACCGAGCGCAGCGCGGACGTAAAAAGGTTTGTCGCACTGGTACGCAGATACACAGCGATTGAAGAACTGACCTACGAAAACGTCCATGAATTTATTGACCGTATTCTTATTCACGAACTGGATAAGGAAACGAACACCCGCAAAATCGAAATCTTTTATAGCTTTGTCGGCAGAGTTGATACAGGCGACAAGCCTACTGAAAGTATCTCCTATTTCAGACAGATAGGAGCCGACGTAAAGAGTTATGCTATCTAACATACATCAAAAAGAGGTAAGATAATTATCTTACCTCAACAAAAATGAGTGATGTGCAGCCGGTTTTCATCCAGGGGGCATTTGAAAAAAGCGGACAGCCGCTGGATTTTGCCATTACAGGAGACGGTTTTTTCGCCGTGGAAAAAGGAAACGGAGGAACCCAGCCGCTGTATACCAGGGATGGCTCCTTCAAAATATCCGTATCGGAGGAGGGGGACTTCCTGGCTACCAGGGACGGATATTTTGTGCTGGACGGAGATGGAAAGCGCATCCAGCTGACCAAAAAGGTTGTGAAAGATAAAGACGGAAAAGAACAGGCCACCAATCAGCTGGACCTGGACGGCCTGAATAAAAAAATAGGCCTGTTTACCTGTGATAATCCGGAAGGACTCGTGCATATGGGTAATAACAGATACCGTTCCGGAGAGTTTTCCGGCCAGTGGACAGCGGTTAAGGAACAGACAAACAGCAACCGTATCGTATCCGGAGCCCTTGAACTGTCCGGCACCGAGCTCTCTTCGGAAATGGTGAATGTCATTGAGGCCCAACGCGCATTCCAGCTGAACGGAAGGATTGTGACAACTGCGGATCAGATCGAAGAGATCATCAATAATCTGAGATAAGTGATGCAAAAGGGCGGAAAACAGGTATGTCAACCGGTAAAGGAGAGTTCCCATGAAGGAAAAAAGTCTGCTTTATAATCTGTTTATGAAATACCTCGGGGAAGATGGGGAGGAAGAAGCAAAGCAGGAAACCCCTCTGTCGGACCACGGGGGGGACGATAAACAGGAACATATGCATGATGGCGGAGAAGCAATTCCTCAGGAGACAGATGAGGAGCTTTCCGAACAGCCGGATATACCGCGGAAAACGGAGCCTGAGCCCCTGATTGAAACCGTGGAAGACTGGAATGAAGCGGAGCTGCAGAAGCAGAGGGAGCTGGACGCCAGAAGCCGGGGCGCGGAAGAACCGGACTCTGAGGAAATGCCTGCAGAACCGGAAGAAGAGATCGTCCCATCCAGGGATGCTTCCCTGGAGCTTGCTATAACAGATGATAAAATGAAAGCAACCATGATGGTATGGGAACCGGAAGGGGACGGGGCGGATATAACAGAGGAGGCCCTTTACAAAGCCCTTCAGGAGAAGCATATCACCTATGGGATTGATGAGGAAAAAATCCGTGATATCGCGGAAAACAAACGTTACCGTCAGCTGTTTGTCATTGCCTCGGGCAAGCCTGCAAAGGACGGAACCAGCGGGAAAATAAAGGATTTTTTTCCGAGACAGGTACAGCTGAAATATGCCACCAAACAAAATGGGGGCATTGATTTTAAAAACATGAACCTGATCCATAATGTAAAGGAAGGCGATGTGGTATGTCAGATCACCCGTCCCACAGACCCGGAAGACGGCATGAATATTTACGGACAGCCGGTCCGGGGCAGACAGGGCGCTATGCCGGCCATCCCCCAGGGAAAAAACATCACCTATAACGAGGACGGCACACAGCTCGTGGCGGCCTGCGAGGGCAATCTGACCTTCCGCAGCGGCCGTTTCCATGTGGAAAAGGTATTCGAAGTGGCCGGAAATGTGGATAATTCCATTGGAAATATTAATTTCAGCGGCAGCGTATTTATCCAGGAGATGTATTTGAGGGCTATGAAGTACGCGCCAAAGGGAATATTACGGTTATGGGAATGGTGGAGGGAGCCGCGCTCATCGCGGGCGGAGATATCCAGCTCCAGAAAGGAATGCGCGGCATGCACTGCGGCGTCCTGGAAGCGGGAGGCGATATTACCGCCAAATTCCTGGAGGACTGTACCATTCACGCCGGCAGCAATATCCAGGCGGAATATATCATCAACTCCCAGGTTGCCTGTGAAAACAATCTCACCCTTGTGGGACGCAGGGGAGCCTTTATCGGGGGAAGCTGTTCCGTATACAATGAAATGAATGTCAAAGCGGTAGGGGCGGCGAGCCACATCACCACCTCCGTCACGCTGGGAGCCACCCCGCAGCTTATTGCGGAAGCGGAAAAAGCGGCCCGGGAAATTCGTGAAGTATCCGAACAGATGGAAGAAAACCGCAAAAATACGGCCTGGCTTACCGAAAAGCAGAACCGGGGAAGCCTGACGCCCGTCCAGCAGCAGAGACTGAGCGCCCTGAACCTGGAAGCATCGGTAAACAAACTCAAACAGCGTCAGCTGCAGAGCAAAGCAGCACAGCTGGCAAAACAAATCCGGGAGGTAGGAAGGACCCGCCTCCAGGCGGATGAGGTTTATCCCGGTACGATTATCTGCATCGGGGATTCCAGGCTTGTGGTTATGGATAAAGAAGACAGTGTGAGCTATTACTATCTGGACGGAGAAATCCGCAAGGGCATGCTCTGACAGAAATAAAATGAGGGGAAACGGGAAATATGGCTGACATCTTGAAGGTAACATCTCCGGTAATCGGCAAGAACATCGTCCAACAGAATAAAAACGTAACAGACCCTTCCATCCCCTTTGATCTCCAGGAAATCAGCCACATCGCAAGAAATCCCAACAGCAGCGCCCTTCTTTCCCAGCATAACATCTTCCAGCGGGATGCGGGCGCCGCCACACTGATGAATCTGCTCAAGGATCCGGATGTGACCGTGAACTACCTGAAAAACATCACTATGCTTGAAGAAATCATCAGCCTTCTGCCCGTGAACAACAACACGGTAACGGAAGAAATCCAGCAGCTTTTCCAGGCTCTTTTGATCCATCCCGATTCCATTGTGGATGAAATGATGCGCCAGGAATACTCCTCCACCCTTTTTAAAGGCCCGCTTTTTGATTTCCTGCGCTCCCTGGTCAAAGAAAATCCCGAGCTTCGCACAGAAACCGCAGAATTACTGAAAGCGATCAATTCCATCCTTTCCAGAAAGGATGCGGAAGACTCCGCCGCCAATGGCTTTTCCTTCCTTGCGGAACAGCTCTCCGCCAGCAAAAACCTGGCGCCCCGCCTCCGGGAACTGGCGGCAGGCTTCCGCCAGGATGACGGAACCCTTTTCCAGGAACTCAAATTACAGGCACAGGCCCTTCTTAAGGAAATGGAGGGGAGCATCCTGTATACCCCCCAGGCGGCCCGGGTAGTGCCGAACATCATCTATAATCTTTCCCGCTACCGGGAAAATGAAGCCTTTCTCCAGGAAGCCCTGTTCGGCCTTCTGGTCAGGATGAACAGCAGAGAGGCCAAGGATCAGCTGCGTATGCTTGTGAAGGAATATATAGAACAATTCCCGAAAGCCGACAACAGCCGGACACGCTCCCACGTAGTGGATACCCTGGCGGAAATCATTGCAAAACAGGATAAGGAAAGCGGCATGCAGAGCTTAAACGGCGACCGCATCGAAAAAATCCTCACCAGCCTTCTTTCCTCCCCCTGCAATTACACGCCCCTCCTGCATTTCGTCATACCTGTGGACTTCCAGGGAATGAAAGCCTTCTCCGAACTGTGGATCGATCCTGACGACCGGGAAGCTTCGGCAAAGGACGGCGGAGACGGCAGCCATATCCACATCCTGATTACTTTTGACATTGAGGGGATCGGACAGCTGGAAGCGGAATTCATGGTGAGCGGAAAAACCATCAATTTTCTTCTGCTCTGCCCCAAAGGCTATGTAAAGCTTTTTTCAGGCCTTCTTCCCGAATTTAAGAAGATTGCGGAACAAAAAGGATACCAGATGAGCGATGCCAAGGTGGAGAAGCTGGAGCATATCCGCTCTCTGATGGATGTATTTAAAACCCTGCCCTACAGGAGGACCGGCGTAGATGTCAAAATTTAAGAAAAATAAAGCCGCCGCCCTCAAATACAACATGGAAGAGGATACGGCCCCGGTGGTCATAGCCTCCGGTTACGGCCCCATGGCCGAAAAAATCATAGATATTGCCGAGCAGAAAGGCATTCCTGTTTTTAAAGATGACAGCGCCGCCTCTCTTTTGTGCATGCTGGACGTGGGAACCAACATACCGGTGGAGCTGTACGAGGTGATAGCGGCTATTTATGGAAAACTGATGGAAGCTTCTGCCAGAACCCATGGGAATTCTCCGGCTGTGGGAAAAACTCCGGCAGCAGGAAAAGTTCCAACCGCAGGAAAATCACCAACCGCAGGAAAAACATCCGCTTCCGCAGAATATAAGACCCAAAATACGGAAGCCGGCCCGGAAAAAAGAACGGCACGCCCCTCTCTCAGGGACGGACTCGTATCTGCCGGGAAAAAAGAAACGGAGAAAGACAGCACAGAAACTAAGTGAGGGGAAACAACAGCATGATTGATCTGTCGGAAGGATATATAGGCTCTTCCTGTGTGGTGAAAGCCAAGAACAACGATTTGTTGATGATGGGTACCCTGCACAGGATTAAGACCAGCTTTATAGATATCAGCAGTACCAGGAATGAACTTCCTGTAATAAGCTATAACCTCTTTGTCAAGGTGGAAGTCTACAATGCACGGCTGGGATTCCGCGTGCTTATAGGCAGAGTCTATATTTCCAATCAGGAATTGATTCGGATTATAGACTTAAACGAAGCTACTAACGATGAACGCCGCGAATATTTCCGAATCAGTACGAGACGTGACGGCATTATCTTTAACCTCACCCACCAGCAGCCGGACGGCACAATAAAAGAATACCAGGATTTCAAGGTTTCCCTCGTGGATATCAGCCTGGGCGGCCTGATGTTCAGGACAAAGGAAGTGCTGGGAGTGGGAGAAACCTTCAGCATTGTAATCCCCGCCATGAAAGAAAACATGCTCTATGAATGCACCATCCGCAGAAGTGTGGAGAAACCGGAAAACTACATCGGTTACGGCTGTGAATTCAGTGAGATGACCAATCTGCAGGAGGATATCCTCTACCGCTATATCTTACGGTGCCAGAACGAACAGCTTAAAAGAATACGTTGATCAGAAAGGAAAAACTGATCAGGAAGGGAAAGAAACGTGAGCAGGAAAAAGCCGGAAGACCGGAGAGTGGTCAGGACCAGAAGGACGGTGATTTATACCTTCCTTCTGAT
>VOFI01002258.1_pt1 | contig 23681 bp, 33 predicted proteins | sample 5384131 | NCBI WGS metagenome assembly VOFI01 (sample SAMN12384728, study PRJNA508395) | human gut metagenome | isolation source: healthy gut H | host: Homo sapiens | reverse complement strand
TGTTGCATGGATAGTTCCAGCCGTTGTATAAAACAAGTCTGCAAGTTCCCAAGTGGTCATCCATATATCACCATCGGAGATATAGATGCCTTGTCTGTCGTTTGTTATGATTCCTCGTTTCATAGCTACAATTTATTTGAGTGATATTTTATTGGCTGTTTCTCGTTTCTTGGAATTGACCAAATCGGCATAAATCTGAGTTGTGGACACGTTTTTATGCGTTAGCATCTTTGAAACCGTATAAATATCTGTACCTAAGGATATTTGGATGACCGCATACGAGTGCCTAAATCCGTGAAAGGTTATCGGCTTCGTTATTCCTGCTTTTTTGAGCCAGCTTTTCAACGGATAATTAATCATACTTCGTTTCAACTCCTTGAATACTTTGCCTGTTCCGGGCGTACCGCATAGTTCGTAGGCTTCGTAACTGATGGGAAGTGTCGCTTCCGTATTGGTTTTCTGTGTTCTGATGCGCAAACAATAGCCTTGGTCGGGAGCGATAGTGAAGTCTTTCCATTGCAGGTCGAGAATGTCGCTGATGCGTAAGCCTGTCAGACAAGCGAATAAAGAAGCTGCTTTCAGAACGGGGATGTTGCAAGGAGTGGCAGCGAGTTGCTTCACTTCGTCCAATGTCAGATACTCTTTCTTTACATCTTGTGGTTCAATCTTTTCAAGGTAATCGTTGATGTTCTCACGAAACCATTTGTCCCGATAGGCAATCTTCAACAATCCTCTGAAAGTAGAGTAGTAGCCGGATGCCGAATTGAGGGATATAGGGCGGTTGCTGTGTTTGAGTTGCTTGGCGTTCAATAGATGTTCACGGAACTTCTTGCATAAATCCACATTCACATCGCCAAAGGTACATTGTCCCTTGACGAAGTTGTGGAAATGCTGATAGACGAATCGCCATTTCTGGTCTTTGTTCCGGCACATCTTTTTGAAGTAGGCGAGAAAGTCGGCTTTCTGTTTGGTCTTATCCAAGAAGCCAAACTCTTCGTTGATGAGCGATTGCACTCTGATACAACGGATAGCCTCTGCCTTGTTTAGCATATCGTTGTTGAATTCCCGTTCCATTTCATTTTTAGGATGGGCATAGATGTAGATGCCGAGATATTCCCGACGGCTCATCTGCATGGTTTCGGGGTTACGAACTGCCGGATAATAATCCAGATACAAAGAGATGCGATTATTCCGAATCGCTCTTTGGCGAACTGTTACTTTTGTACACGTGTGTGTCATACTGATTAATATTTAGAGTTTTACATTTGTTTGGTGCAAAGGAATAAGGTGATTCAATGGTGACAACATTCACCGATAAATAACTTATTCAATCTTTGGGGCTGCAAGTAGCTTATCCAATTCAGGTTTGGAGATAAGTGTGTATTTGCCCTTCTTGACCTTTGGGATATTATGATATTTCGCATAATGATAGAGTTGGTCACGGGTAAGATTGAACTTCTCTATAGCTTCGGCTACCGTATAATACAGAGGTTCTTCGGGTGCTACCACTCCTTTGGCTATATCGACATGTTTCTTGGAATAATACACCATGATACCTTCTTTCTTCTTTGGAATGGCATTCTTAGAAACGAAAGTGTAGATAGCGGATAAGGTCATGCCAAATTTTTCCTGCATTTCTTGTGTACTATACCATTCTGTAATGTCGGGATTCGGGGCTTTTTTAGCGAAGTAAGCATCCACGTGCTTCTTGCTCCAGTAGGTCTTGCCACGATTGAAAGTGCGAGGAATGTTGTTCTTCTTGGCTACCACAAATATCCATGACTCGTTTACATGGTATTTCTCTTTCACTTCTGCTGTAGTGTAGAAGTCGGTGATAGGGGCTTTTTCTTTTAACTGTTTGTTCTCTGTTTCTGGAACAATAAAGACTGTCATATCTTCTATATCAGCTCTACGAACAAGGGTTTTTCTTTCAAATCGGATTACCTTGATTACTCCATTGCGGATATAGCGATATATAGAAGTACGCCCAATGTTTAATAACTTGGCTACTTCTGATGGAGTAAGATACTCTTTATTTAAATTGGGAGGTGTCCTTATGCTTTTCCCTAATTCGTGTTGCAGACTTTCGATACGCTGTTTCCTAACCCTGTCTTTGTAGGCAAGGTTGGCACATCGGTGTGAACAATACTCTGTGGTCGTCTTATGAGCTGTGAAAACCGCGTTGCACCACTTACATCTTTTCTGAATGTCGATTCTACTACTCATTATTTATCCGTTTATTTCACCAAATCTGTTTCATCGCGTACCACCACGTACCATGACGTACCAGTGTATCCACGACCTTTCCGACCTAAAATCGGAGAGTAACAAGCGAGCAACAAATGCGGTACAAAAATGAGCTGAAAAAGCCCTATAAACGATAACTATCGCTTATAGGGCTAAAAAGAAAGGCACTCAAAATGAACGCCTTGATAATCGTTGATGAGTTATGCTAATCGTTGGTAATCACCACTTACTTACCGATGCAGAAATGCGCAAATATATTTTGCAGCACCATATCATTTGTCACTTCCCCTGCTATATCGGATAAATGGAAAATACATTCGCGTATGTCTTGTGACAGAAAATCTCCGGAGATATTTACGTCCAATCCTTCTTGTACCCGGTGAATTGCATCCAGCGCACGTGTTAGTGCTTCGTAATGGCGGATGTTTGTTACAATGACATCATTCTGGGTGACTGTTGGTAAATGAGCGGCTGCTACGAGTCTCTGTTGGAGTTCATCCGTGTGCAAACGTTGTTTCGCAGAAATAAAAATAGATTCTATTTCCGAACCTATATGCTCAGAAAAATTGTGAGGCAAGTTCGTTTTTCTGAGTTTCATTTATCAGTTCTACCTTATTAAAGACTAAAATCAATTGTTTGTGTTCACAACGAGGAAGAATCTTATCGGAGAGCAGTGTTAACTGTGAAATAGCGTCAGCCGAATCAATCATCCACAGTACAATCTCTGCCTGATCGAGTTTTTGAAAAGTCCGTTCGATACCCAGGCTTTCTATCGTATCACTGGTCTCCCGGATACCGGCTGTATCGATAAAACGGAAAGTGATACCACCTATATTCACAGTATCCTCGATGACATCCCGTGTAGTGCCGTGAATATCGCTTACAATAGCCTTGTCTTCATTCAGCAGGACGTTCAGTAGAGTCGATTTTCCGGCATTGGTTTCTCCGATAATAGCTACCGGTACACCATTTTTTATGACATTCCCTACACTGAACGAATTGGCCAGACGTGCAATGACTTCTTCTATCTCGTCAGCCAGTCGGCGTAGGGCGGAACGGTCCGCAAACTCTACATCTTCTTCACTGAAGTCCAGCTCCAGTTCAATCATTGAAGTGAAGTTCAGCAGTTTCTCACGTAGAGTTGTCAATTCTTTGCTAAAGCCACCTCGCATTTGACTCAAGGCAAGACGGTGGGTAGCAGCAGAGGAAGAGGCAATCAGGTCGGCAACGGCTTCGGCCTGACTTAAATCCATTTTACCATTAAGAAACGCTCGTTGAGTATATTCTCCCGGTTGCGCCATGCGACACCCGTTCTTAATCAGTAGTTGCATCACTTGTTGTAAAATATAAGATGATCCGTGACAGGTGATTTCAGTGCTGTCTTCCCCCTGTATAAGAGTGTGGAGCTCGGAAGAGACTGACAAGAACTTCATCTATCATTTCTTCTCCGTTATAAATTCGGCCGAAAGTAAGCGTATAAGGTTTCTGTTCACTCAGCAGCTTTCCGGATTTGGCCGGGGTAAAAATACGGCTGGTGATGGTAATAGCTTCAGGGCCGGAAACACGAATGCTTCCGATGGCTCCTCCTTGAGCGGTTGCTATGGCGCAAATTGTGTCTTGATTCATTATCTAATTCATTTTGAGAGGCAAAGATAGAGCTTTCTTGGTAAAAAACAGAGCAAACAGATAGAAGTTATACTTTATTATTTTATCTTTGTTCGCATACAGCAAGACAAACTTTATAGCTATGGCACACACACTGGATTCATTCCCGGATACCGGAAACCTTGAGAATTTGAAAGATAATTATCAGAAAATCACTTCTGTCCTGGCAGGACATCAGATTGCATTTTGGGAATATGACATTCCTACAGGAGAGTGTAATTTCACAGATGAATATTTCCATATTTTAGGGTTGAAGGAGGCCGGAATCATATTCAGAGATATTAATGACTTTTATCGGTTTGCCCATCCGGAGGATGTTATCTCTTACCAAACGACTTTTGCGCGGATGCTTGAATCGGAAACCAAAAATCTCCCAAATTGTGGTACGTTGTGTAGGGAGGCAAGGAGAAACAATTTGGCTTGAAGATAATTTTATTGCTTATAAGAAGAATAAGGAGAATGGCTCTGATAAAATTATAGCATATACTGCCATATCACTTCACGTTGTGAAAAAGAAGCACAGATCAGGCAGCTTGAGGAACGAAACCGGAAAAATTATTGAAGCACTACCGGAGTTCATATTTTTTTTGATGATAATTTTTTTATTACGGATGTATTGATGGCACCCGATACAGAGTTGTTGCATCCGGTGGAAGTGTTGAAAGGAGCAGATGGGCGATCTATTTATTCTTCTGAGGTCAGTGACTTGTTTATTAGCAGTATTCATGAATGCCTAAAAAGTGGGAAGTTAAAAGAAATAGAGTATCCTGTGGATGTCGAAGCCGGCAGACATTTTTTTCAGGCACGCATTGCTCCGTTTGAGGGAAATAAGGTGCTGGCCTTGATTCATGATATTGGTGATCGGATGCGACGTTCGCAAGAGCTACTTGAAGCCAAGCAAAGGGCAGAAGAGGCTGATCGGATGAAATCAGTATTTCTGGCCAATATGAGTCATGAGATACGTACTCCTTTAAATGCTATTGTGGGCTTTTCGGAAATTATAGCTTTGACTGAGGATGAAAAGGAGAAAGAAGAGTATTTAGGGATCATTCAGCAGAATAGCAATCTACTGTTACAACTGATTAATGATATTCTCGATTTGTCACGAATCGAGTCGGGTAAGTCGGAAATGCATTGTCAGTTGACGGAAATGAGCGGATTGGTAGATGAAGTGGATAAAGTACATCGTCTTAAAATGAAAAAAGGAGTCAAGCTGAATGTGATTCGTCCATCAGAGAAATTTGGATTTCGACAGATAGGAATCGGGTGACGCAGGTATTGTTCAATTCTTGTCGAATGCAATTAAAAATACCATTGAGGGTAGCATTACTTTCGGACTTGTAAAAGAGGAAGAATGGGTTAAACTTTATGTAACAGATACCGGCTGCGGTATTTCCAAAGAGAAATTACCTTTGATATTTACCCGCTTTGAGAAGTTGAATGATTTTGTACAAGGAACAGGGCTGGGATTACCTATCTGTAAGAGTATTGTAGAGCGGTTGGGCGGTCGGATTGAAGTGGAATCCGAGCTTGGGCAGGGGAGTACTTTCATTCTTTATTTGCCCAATAGGCAAGTACAGGAAGTTGTGGTTGGCGAAAGAGAAAACGCAGCGGGTAATATGGGAGTGGAGAACCGGCAGAAGAAGATACTGATTGCGGAAGATGTGGAGTCCAGTTATCTGCAGATTAATGCCTTTCTGAAAAAAGAATATACGATTCTTTGGGTGCCTAATGGAGAAGAAGCTGTGAAGAGTTTCATACGCGAGAAGCCCGACTTGATTTTGATGGATATCCGAATGCCGGTGATGAATGGTATTCAGGCAACAGCAAAAATTCGTGCTATCTCGCAAGAGATACCGATTATAGCAATTACAGCATATGCCTTTTGTCCGGAAGGAGAGCGAGCTCTTGAAGCAGGGTGTAATGAAGTGATTGCAAAACCATATCCTCTGGAGAAGCTGAAAGAAACGATCGAAACTTATTTATAGGAGGGAGGAATAGTCGGTCTTTCAATGCAACAATTTATCATATAGTATGTTCTGTAGTAAATAATGCTATAAAGATAAATTGGATTATGAAGAAAGTAGTACTAATCGGGGCCAGCGGCTTCGTCGGTTCGGCTATTCTGAATGAAGCTTTGAACCGTGGATTCCATGTGACGGCGGTAGTTCGTCATCCTGAAAAGATCAAAATAGAGAATGAAAATCTGGAAGTGAAGAGAGCTGATGTTTCTTCATTGGATGAAGTCTGTAAGGTTTGTAAAGGTGCTGATGCCGTGATCAGTGCTTTCAACCCGGGGTGGAATAATCCCGATATATACAAGGAAACCATTGAGGTTTATCTGACGATTATCGATGGTGTAAAAAAGGCTGGAGTTAATCGTTTTTTGATGGTGGGTGGTGCCGGTTCACTGTTTATTGCTCCCGGCATCCGACTGGTCGATTCGGGAGAAGTTCCCGAAAAGATATTGCCTGGTGTGAGAGCCTTGAGTGATTTTTATCTTGATTTTCTGAAGAAAGAAAAAGAGGTTGACTGGGTTTTCTTCTCGCCGGCGGCAGATATGGCTCCTGAGTACGTACAGGCAGATATCGCCTGGGGAAAGATGAGATGATTGTGGATATGGTAGGTAACAGTCATATATCTGTGGAAGATTATGCGGCTGCCATGATTGATGAGCTTGAGAAGTCGGAGCATCATCAGGAGCGTTTCACCATAGGGTACTGAGCGGACGGTATTTTTCAAGGAAATTGAGATATAGCTTTGCACATCCCCGGGCATCGGAAAGTGCCGTGGTGTTTAAGTTCGATGCCTTCCCGTTCGCAACAGGCGCTTAGGTTGACCGGCTTGTATCCTAAAGAACGATAGATGCGGCAGGTACATTCCCAACGTTCAGGAAGCGATAACTCATCATAATCCAGTCCGTACATCCGCATGGTATTCTTCAGTACATTGCGGTCGAATTGTTCATTGTGCGCAACTACTACGTTGCCTTGTAAGCGCTTTTTTGACTTCGGGATAGATGGCATGAAATCCCGGGAGTGACTCTGTCATTCCCGGCGTTATTCCATGTACAAGCATATTTGCACGCCAATATTCATTCTCCGGTGGTTGAATCAGGCTGTAATATTCGTCTGTAATCTCTCCGTCTGTAACGGTAACGATACCTACCGCACAAGCACTTTCCATGTATCCTGTGGCGGTTTCAAAGTCAATGGCGGCAAATGATAAATTCATCAGATTCGATCGAGAACTGTTTTAATTAATGTATCGATGGTATTCTTATAGCCTGTGTTCGCTTCTTTGATTAAGCGGTTAGCTATAACCATACAAACGGTCATGGCTTTGTGTCCCATCAGCTTGCTGAGGCCGGCAAGGGCGGAACTCTCCATTTCGAAGTTGGTTATCTTGTAACCTTTATATTCAAACTTTTCGATTTTATCATTCTGCTTAGGGTCCGCCAAGGGAACACGGAGTTCGCGTCCTTGCGGTCCGAAGAAACCACCGGCTGCAATAGTAACACCGCGCACCATATCTTCTTGGGCAATACGGTCTATTAATTCTGCATTGGCATCAATAACATAAGGTGCGGGAGCACACATGTTACCGGACCAACCCATGTGATTCAGAAATGCCCGTTCAAAGGGAAGGTCACAAACAGCATTGCGTCCGGCATAGAAGTTGAGCAGCCCATCGAAACCAATGGACTTTTCAGAACATACGAATGTGCCTACCGGAGTGTAGGGTTGCAATCCTCCGCATGTACCGATGCGAACTAACTCTAAAGAGCGGAGGTGCTCTTTTTCTTCCCCTGAGTCTGGAAGTCGATATTTGCCAAAGCATCCAATTCATTGACTACGATATCGATATTGTCACAACCGATACCGGTAGAAACGACAGTTATCCGTTTGCCTTTATAAGTTCCGGTAACCGTTTTAAATTCGCGGCTTTCCACTTCACATTCTTTATTCTCGAAATGAGAAGCAACCAGTGCCACCCGTCCGGGGTCACCTACCAAGATTACTTTGTCTGCCAGCCATTCGGGCTTTACGTGTAAATGGAACACGGAACCGTCTTCGTTGATAATTAATTCGGAGGAAGGAAAAAATACTTTTCATGTTATTGAAAGGTTTTAGTTTAATAAATATGTTCACCACAAACTACATGGATTAACCGCTTGTTTCCCGAGATTGTTCTCTCCGGCGGTTATACTGCTCTCTGTTGTTTGTGGTGAAATGCTTTCTAATCGCTCAACGGTTTACTGGTAGCTCCACCGATAGGTTTAGCTATGTTTTCACGCATTGATGTATCAGCTTGAATATTTTTCATTTTATAATAATCCATAATGCCGAGATTTCCACTACGGAAAGCTTCAGCCATGGCCTTTGGAACTTCCGCTTCTGCCTGAATTACATTAGCACGGGCCTCTTCCGCTTTGGCTTTCATTTCTTGTTCGGTAGCCACAGCCATTGCGCGGCGTTCTTCCGCTTTTGCCTGCGCGATATTCTTGTCGGCATTTGCCTGGTCTATTTGCAGGGCAGCACCAATATTCTTACCTATATCAATATCAGCGATATCAATAGAGAGAATTTCAAATGCAGTACCGGCATCGAGTCCTTTGCGCAGCACTAGTTTTGATATGGAATCAGGATTCTCAAGTACTGACTTATGGTTTTCAGAGGAACCGATTGACGAAACGATACCTTCACCTACACGTGCCAGGATTGTATCTTCGCCGGCACCACCCACCAATTGGCGAATATTGGCACGTACCGTCACACGTGCTTTGGCTATCAGCTGGATACCGTCTTTCGCAACAGCTGTTACGGGTGGTGTGTCGATAACTTTAGGATTAACCGACATCTGCACGGCTTCGAAGACATCGCGACCTGCAAGATCAATTGCAGTAGCCATTTGGAATGGAAGTTCGATATTGGCCTTCGATGCAGATACCAATGCATGGACTACCCGTTCTACGTGTCCGCCTGCCAGATAGTGTGCTTCAAGTTCATCACGGGTGATGTTGCTCAGACCTGCTTTTATGTGCTTCAATCATACCCGGTACGATGATGTATGGCGGAACATTACGGATACGCATCAGAAAAAGTTGTACCAAAGAGATATTAACTCCTGATACTTTGGCTGATAGCCATAGGAAAAAAGGTACATAATGAAAGAAAAGAACCAGGAAGATAATACCTCCCGCTATCAAGAAGATAGTCAGATACATAGGTTCGACATTCATAATTGTGCTTGATTTTAAGTGAATATTAGGATTTTAATTTTTCGACAAAGATTATTCCATCAGTGATCCGATTGACAACAATCGGAGTTTTTTCATTCAGTAATCCGTCCATTGACTTGACTTCTATGATATTGCCATTGATTTCAGCATTGCCAATTTGAGCCAGTCGGGTAATCGTGATACCTGTATCGCCAACTTTTACTTTTTCGGCAGCGCTTCGGTCTATTTTGGATGTTATGTCTTTCTTCAATGCCAATTTATCCAAGGTTTTCGACCGCATGAACCAGACAAGCGAGCCGATACAGGCAATTCCCGATATAATAAGTGTTATAAACCCTGCACCTGTTCCCAGGTTAGCAAAAGCATAATAGTTTGCATAGATAATGCAGACCAAAGCTGAAATACCGGCGAGGCTGATACCCGGAATTACGAACAGTTCAACTAAAAAGAGTATTACTGCGGCGGCTATCAGTGCAATGATGATCAGTACATCCATAGTTTGTTATTTTAAGTTTTGTTTTTCTGCATTCCGGACTTCAATAGCCTGTTTATCCAGTTCTTCTGACATCTGAAGTACCCTCTTCTCAAGATCGCGGATAGCCGGTGCCATTTTACTTTGTTCGTCTTTATTAGACCGTGCGAATCCTTCACGCTGGCTCTTCAGTTTACCGGTTTGCTGGCGGTAATCTTTTTCCATCTGTTCATATTTCAGGTACAGTTGTTTGGCTTTTGGAGACTTGAAATCCGTTAAGTGATGGTAGGTAGAGTGGTCATCAATGATAAATTCAAAATCAAAGTTTTGTTCTACAGCCGGTTTATGGTTGATAACCGCTTCAAGTCGTTGACGGGCATCATCCACTATTTTAGAGTCTTTCCAAGTGCTCTCTAGAGAATGGAGCTGGGCTAGTTCAATCATTTTTTCCGGTTCCATAGCTTCGTAGTTGTAAGTTCGTTTAGAATCATTGGGTACGAATACATAGATACAAACTTTATCTTCAGGTTGATACCTATCAGAAGCAAACCATCCTAAATTATTATATTCATCAATGACATACATGTAGTCGTTATAAGGTGAGTTGAAAGGCATACCCACGTTTTCCGGTACCAGATAGGTATCAGTGTTTGTGTTATATCGGGTTACAAAAATGTCATATCCTCCCATGGAGCCATCACCATCCGAGGCATAATAAATGGTCACTCCATCCGACAGGACATACGGATAATTGGCATTTCCGGAGGCGTTGATACTTCCTGGAAGTGGTTTTCCCTGACTCCACTCGTCCAGCATCTTGGTTTTAGACAGAATATTCAGACTCTCTTCTCCCTGCTCGCTGTAGTAAATACGGTTTCCGATTTCTGTTTCGTAAACTGTTCCCGGATGATAGCCTTTCGTCTTGAAATAGTCATTGTAAGTGAAGAGCTTTCCGGATTCTTCACTGATTTTATAAGCTTTGAGGAAATTGGCTTTGTCTATTACAAAACTGTCAATAACACATACGTCTTCCACCCCTTTCAGCATGCGAAGGTTTCCTTTAGCCTTTTCTAAAAGCTGCTCGGCTTCTTCTGTCGGTTTTTTGCGTTTAGACAAGTCTGCAATGTATTCTTCGTAGCAATCTACTGCATCTTGAAAGCGGTATAAATCATTATAAGTCTGAGCCAGATATAGTTGTCCGCTCGGAATGCGTTTCTTTACTGCCGTCTCCAGGTATTTTAGGGCCTCGGCAGCATTACCTGTTTTGAGGCAACACACACCGTACCATAGGTTGTAATTACCGTTTGCTGGTTGCGATTTGACATATTTTTGAAAAACAGGTTTGGCTTCAGCGTATTGCCCTCTGCCATACATGCCTCTTGCTTGTTCCAAAGTTTGTGCCGATAGGCTTGTCAGGAGAAAGCATAATAGAAAGAATAGGATATTTTTTTTCTTCATAAATGGTCTTGGGTTATTATTCAGAAGTTCAAAAATACAAATTAATTGGAAATAAACCTTTTTTCTCTTCTTCTATTATGTTAATTCTTCTTTAAATCATTCTTTTCTCTTACTTTTGCAGCCGATTTTTCAAGAGAGTTATGGCACAGTTTACGGAAGAAGAGAAAACCATTCGGCGTATCGAAAAGCGTTTTAACAAAGGTATGGTTCAATATGGGTTGATTGAAGAGGGTGACAAAGTGCTTGTTGGCCTTTCAGGAGGAAAAGATTCCCTGGCATTAGTCGAATTACTGGGTAAACGTTCGCATATTTTCAAACCTCGTTTTTCGGTGGTAGCTGTACATGTGGTTATGAAGAATATTCCATACCAGAGTGATTGGGATTACCTCCGTGAACATGCAGAAAAGAATGGTGTTCCTTTAGTTGTTTACGAGACTTCTTTCGACCCTTCTACCGATACGCGTAAATCACCTTGTTTTCTCTGTTCATGGAACCGGAGGAAAGCTCTGTTTACTGTTGCTAAAGAGCAGGGTTGCAATAAAATAGCCCTTGGACACCATATGGACGATATTTTGAAACTTTATTAATGAACATTACCTATCAGGGTGCATTCAGTACAATGCCACCACGTTTGGTAATGAACAAATTTGATATGACCATTATTCGCCCGATGTGCCTGGTGCATGAAGCGGATTTGTTGGAGTTCGCGCAAATACGGGGATATCGCAAGCAAGTGAAAAATTGTCCTTATGAATCCCAATCGAGCCGTAGCGATATGAAGGGGATACTCCGACAATTGGAAAAGATGAATCCGGAGGCTCGGTACAGTCTGTGGGGGAGCATGACAAATGTACAGGAAGAATTGTTACCCAAAGAAGTGGAGTTTTAATTTTGAATAAAATATGAAAGGTATTTATGCTATTTCGTTGTTGGTCGTTTCCAACATTTTTATGACATTTGCCTGGTACGGGCATTTGAAGCTACAGGAAACAAAAATAATCAGTAATTGGCCTTTGTATGGCGTGGTTTTGTTTTCATGGGCGATTGCGTTGGCTGAGTATTCTTGTCAGGTTCCTGCCAACCGGCTGGGGTTCAGCGGAAACGGAGGGCCGTTTTCATTGATGCAACTTAAAATTATCCAAGAGGTGATCACACTGATTATATTTACCGTTTTTTCTACCTTATTATTTAAAGGGGAGTCACTGCATTGGAATCATGTGGCAGCTTTTGTCTGCTTGATAGCAGCGGTATATTTCGTGTTTATGAGGTAGGCGGTTTGTGCCGGTATGGGGTGTCAAAAGCATTTGGTTTGATATGCAAATAGATGTATTTGTTATCCTATCCGTTTATACCATTTAAAGCAGTTTGTTTTTCTTAGTATCTTTAGTGAAAATGGTAGGGAGCTTATCTTGGACCACATGTCCGGGTATGTGGGTTCGTGAACCTGCGTACCCGAGCTGAGATAAAGATGCTTTAAAAAAGAGATAATATGCTTATTGATAATGCGTTATTCTTGCTTCGGAATCAACTTGCTTTTTTGGTAATTTCTGTGCCGGTCATTCTGAATACCTGCTTCCATGGGGCCGGTTATGGGGAGCAGGTATTCACGCTATTTGTCAAGATATTGCTTCATGTTCTTTGTAAAATAGCTTTTCACCTCCCCTTTTTCATCACTGTAGATAAAATAAGCACCTATGTTGGGGTGTGATTTTGTAAAAAGCTTCCGCTTCATCCAGCCCCATTACCATAAAAGCTGTGGCTAATGCGTCGGCAGTCATACAATCGTCGGCAACTACGGTTGCTGAAAGAATATTATGTTGAACCGGATAACCGGTACGTGGGTCGATGGTGTGGGCATACTTCTTGCCATCTTTGTAGTAAAAGTTGCGATAGTTTCCGGAAGTTGCTATACCTACATTGGTCAGTTTTAATGTTGTTTGTATCTCTTGGTTAAGCGACAAGGAATCGTCTACAGGCTTGTTTATGCCGATTCTCCATGCTTCCTCTTTGGGATTCACCCCTTTTACCACCAGTTCGCCACCTATATCTACCATATAGTTTTTGATACCTTTGCTATCCAAATACCGGGCTACTACATCTACGGAATATCCTTTGGCTACAGCACTACAGCTTAGCATCACCCGAGGGTCTTCTTTGATCACTTTGCCGTTTTCCAGTTTAACTTTTTGGTATCCTGTGATTTGGAGTAGACTATCTATCATGATCGAGTCGGGGAAGGCTCCTTTTTTGAAACCGAATCCCCAGGCATTGGCTAATGGAGCTACTGTGATATCGAAAGCTCCGCGAGTTTCGGCTGAGATCTCCATAGATCGGTTAAAACAGGTTTGGAAGAAAGTGTCTGTGACGATTTCTTCATTACGATTAACACGGGTAATGACAGATGTATCATTGAATGGAGAAAGTGAACCGTCGAATTTTTTTAATTCGGCATCGATCTCCGCTTTCAGATTGCCGTCATATTGATAGGTAATATTATATACTGTGCCGAATACAAGCCCATTGATACTGTTGTAAGGTATTTGTTTATTTCGTTGGGCTAGTATCCAAATTGTTCCCAACAGCAGGATAGCCAGCCAAATGAAGCTTTTTCTTGTTTTCTTTTCCATAATAAGTAAAAAGTAAGTAAGCAACAAATCTGTTTATGATTACACAGCCTTTTGTTGTTTGAGGTTGATAGCTAATTATTAAAAAATAAGTGTTCGATTAATATTTTCGTTCCAATAAGGATCAGTATGATTCCTCCCCATAATTCAGCACGAAGTTTTCTGGCAATGCCGCATCCGAAACGAATGCCGAAGATTAATCCTATAAGGGACATAAAAAAAGAAACAAATCCGATGATTCCTGCCGGGTAAAGGATAGACGAACAGCTTTTGATACCCAGAAAAGCAAAGGATACTCCTACGGCCAATGCATCAATGCTGGTTGCAACGGCCATTGTTATCACTACTTTCAGGCTTGCAGGGTTAAATCTTTGGCAGCAATCTTCTTCTTTAAAAGATTCTTTGATCATTCGTCCGCCTAGAAAGGCCAGAATAGCAAAGGCAATCCAGTGATCGACCGATTCGATAAGGTGACTGAATGTGCTTGCTCCTAACCACCCCAATAAAGGCATTATAGCCTGGAAAAGTCCGAAAAAAAATGCCATGATGAGCATAGGCCGCCATTGAATACGCCTTAAAAATACCACTTGCAATAGAGACAGCGAGGCAATCCATCGCTAAACCAATTGCAAGGAGCCATATTTCTAAAGTTGTCATTGGTTAAAATGGTAATTTGTATATTAAACTGTATGTTACTCCTAAGTTAGTCGAGTTGTTTTTTCCAAAACCGGGAATATACCAAGGCTCCATGTTTCCGCTTTTCGATGTTCATGCGTTTAAATTTAAAGCGTAAGGTCCATCCCATGTAGAAGCTTTTACACATTTGACCTTTATTCCTGCCAGCAATTCTGCCCAGGTTACTGTGGTTTTAATTCCGTCATAACTTGAAAGGTATTTCAGGAAATCCCCATGTAGGATCTTTCATTGTCGGAGCATCTACATCGTATGAAAAAGAGGTGAATCCGTAACGTATGCCTCCATATAGAAAACCAGGCAGATAGGGCTTCTTGAAAAAGAAGTTGTAGTTCATGCCTATGCGGAAATAAGGAGCTGAGGCTTGATAATGTATATTGGTACCATCATCAGTAGTGTCGGTGGTTCCATATCCAATTTCAGCTACGGGGACATAACGGTTTTTCAAATTGACCTCCACGCTTACCTCAGAACTTGAAAATCTCCTCCAAAAATTTTGCTTCCCAGGCCAATATATCTACACCGATAGTAGTTCCCTGTAAAAATCGTATCCCTTTTATCTCCTCTATGGTTGTTTTTTTGCTTGACAGCGCCAGCACCGGGGCTGTTGTGCTTGGAGCAAGGCTGAATATGAGGCACAGCAGGCTAACGATTGTACGTAAATATTTTGAAATTTTTTTTTCCATTATTGATGTCTGCATTTGATTTGATATATTTTAGGTTATGCTATGATATTTAATGTCTTCCACTTTATAAAACATCATGGTGCCACATTCTATATTCTGCAAGTAGGGGATATTCTGGTGAATGAGTGTGATAGTGTCACGCATCTTTTCCGTATAATGCAATACGTAGGTAGTTTTTGATGTATAACTCAAAGGCAGGCTCATACTGCTTTCCGCTTTATTGAATATCGTGTCATTCATCAATGAGTCTTTTACTACGGTTTCCTTAATAGTTCCATCTTCCAGTGTGTCACGTACAATCACATCGGTAGTGATAAATCCAGTGACGTCAAAAGCCGGACTGAATTTTACAGCTTGGTGTGTCTCTGCATCCAGAAAGTCGAAATGGGCAAAGGAATTGGTGGTAAGCGGACAATCGCTTTCCCCACAGCTTTGCATCAAGGTGCTTACGGTAATCAGGAGCAATAAGATAATGGCTGGTAGTTTCTTCATTTTAAAACTCTTTCTCTATTTTATAATTATTGCGTTCAGGAGCATTCCGGGCTATCAATTCTCCTATGAATCCAGCCAGAAACAGTTGGGTTCCCAAAATCATCAAAGTTAGGGCCAGATAGAAGTAAGGAGAATCAGTAATTGCTGCCTGATGGTGTACTACCTTCTCGGCTATCTTAGGAAAACCTGCATTCTTTGCCAGATAGGGGATATAGCGGTGCATTTCACCGTATACTTCGATGTTCTTTACGACATCACGACGATAAGCTTTTAGTCCGCAGTTGAAGTCGTGCAGGTTCTTGATGCCTGAAACGGCACGTGCTGTGGCGTTGAATAGTTTGGTCGGAATGGTTTTTGATAACGGGTCATAGCGTTTTTGCTTGTATCCCGATACTAAGTCGTAGCCATCTTCTGTAATCATTCTGTATAATTCCGGTATTTCGTCCGGGGCTGTCCTGCAAGTCGGCATCCATTGTAATCACCACATCACCTTGCGCCTTTTCAAAACCACAATACAAGGCAGGGGACTTGCCGTAGTTCCGGCGGAATTTGATACCTTTTACGTTGTCCGACTCCGAGCGTAGTTTCTCTATCACTTGCCAGGAGTGGTCGGTGCTGCCGTCATTGACAAAAATTACTTCATAGCTGAAGTGGTTGGCATCCATTACACGTTGAATCCATGCGAATAGTTCCGGCAAAGATTCTTCTTCGTTATACAAAGGAATAACTACAGATATATCCATCTTTATTCATTTTTCTTTTTACGCATCACGATCAATGCCGTAGGGATGGCCATTAGCATCCCGTAAAACATATTTTGTGATATCAGTTGAAATGTCATTTCCAGCGGGGTAAGTCCCGACAGTAAATCTATCGCTTCTTCGAATTGGTTCAGTGAGGTTGTCAGTTCGGCTCCGGCAGTTTCTTTGAACTGGTTTAAAATGGAACGGTATGCCTCGAATACGAATCCGCCATCTATATAGCGGAAGTAGATGTAATGCACTACCGCTACAAATAGAGAGGCGAACATATACATAAAGGTAGTGAATAGAAACGCACGTGAAAAAGTGATGCTTCCGTCACAATGCCGTTCTCTGAACTTTTTGGCAAATATGTATCCTAAAAAGGGTACTCCTATAGTCAGGACTATAAAAAGTAATTGTAGGAAAGGTATTCTCAATCCTAACGGGAAGAGCATGAATTTGAAGGCCCATAAAAGACCCATGCCCGTACCATAGCGCATGGCGCATTCCTGCAAAGTCGGTTTATAATTCGTCATTCTTTATTAATAAGTGCACAAAAGTACTTCTTTTACGGGAATCCGTCCTATAGTTATGGGTGAAAAATGTATTTTTTCTGCTAAAATCAAAAAAAAGTATTCGAAAGTATTGTAGTTTTGAAAATAATGTCTACCTTTGCACTCGCAAAACAAAAATGGGTAAGTCCTATACGGCCAGCTCCTGATGAATCCTCCAGGGCTTGATCGCAGCATTTTTAAAGAATTACTTAGATAATCACGCCGTTAGCTGCCAAAGTGTAGCAGAGCATTACTGTATGGATGGCAAACAGCTTCAAAGCCAATATAAAGACCACCTGAGTGACTTCCAGAATTGGGATCAGAGAGCACATGCCCAAGAGTATATCCTTTATCCAAAGAATATGGGTTATCGCCTATGTATTGACGAAACGGCTTTGAGTAAGGGAGATCTTTATACCATCTTAATAAATAGAGATAAGCGAGGTAGGAAAGGTTCTATTATAGCTGTAATTCAGGGCACTAAAACCGATGATATCATTGCGGTACTTACAAAGATGCCACAGGAGCTGCGTAATCAGGTCAAAGAAATTACACTGGATATGGCCGGGAGCATGCAAAAGATTGCCAAAACGTGCTTTCCACGTGCCATGCAGGTGATTGATAGGTTTCATGTACAAAAACTTGTATACGAAGCGGTACAAGAGTTGCGTATTACATATAGATGGCAAGTGATAAAAGAGGAGAATAAAGCTATGAAAGCGGCAAAAGAGAAGGGGGAAGTACATAAAGCAGAAGAACTCGAAAACGGAGATACACTCAGGCAATTATTAGCCAGAAGCAGATATTTATTATTTAAATCACCTGATAAATGGACCAAGAGCCAGAAAATCAGGGCAGAATTACTTTTCAAGCAGTTTGAAGATATTAAGCACGTATATTACTACTCATTGGAGTTGGGAAAGATCTTTTCCACAAACTATGACAAGGATGTAGCAAGAGTAAAGCTGGCACTATGGTATAATAAGATTGAAGAATATGGATACGATACATTCACAACAGTAGCAAACTCTATTGAGAACCATTATGAAAGGATTTTGAACTTCTTTGTGAACAGGAGTACAAATGCAGCAGCGGAAGCATTTAATGCTAAAATCAAAGCATTTAGGGCATCATTTAGAGGAGAAGTGGATATGAGCTTCTTCCTTTTTAGGCTAGCAAAGGTATATGCATGAAGGGAATTGACTAAACTTAATCCCCCAAAATTACAACTGAGCCGAGAAAAACGATGAATTGCAGTTGAGAGGCAATTTCTTGGTTCGTTTGTTTGCGTTCTTTACTTTCGATGTTATTAACCTCTTCCTGTAAGTCTTTTAATTGACTGTTTTCCATAATCATTAGAATTTAAAAATGAATAATAGATTGATGGGAGAGGAAGAAGTGCTAATAAAAAAGCGGTTTCGCCTGTCCCATTGTCTAACATACCGACGGCAGGTTTAGAGGTGCATTAACACTCTCTATGGGGGACGAAACCGCCCATATAAGAGTTCACATACGAACATAAAAATGCTCGCTGCGATAGTAGGCAGGTTTCCCCACCGTCTGTTAATATGTTAGACGTTGCAAATGTAGCCTTATTAATTCAATTCGCAAAATATTGGAGATATTTATTGATGCTTATGAAGCTAGTTTTCTTACAATGCAAAAAGATTTAGTGAATGGTTAATATGTAAAAATCCCCGGATAATCTAATTGTCCGGGGATGAATTATTCAAGTAAGAGAATATTGAATTATTTAATTCTCTTGTAACCATACAGCCAAAATCTCCCAGTTCCTCTTCAATGCGGAGTAACTGATTGTATTTAGCCATACGGTCTGAGCGGCTTAAAGAACCTGTCTTGATCTGTCCGCTGTTAGTAGCTACTGCGATATCGGCGATAGTAGCATCTTCTGTTTCACCCGAACGGTGAGAAGTAACAGTAGTGTATCCATGGCGGTGTGCCATTTCAATAGCGTTCAGTGTTTCTGTCAGCGAACCGATTTGATTAACCTTGATCAGGATAGAGTTGGCACAGCCTTTTCGATACCCATTGCAAGGAAATCTACGTTAGTTACGAACAGGTCGTCGCCTACCAGCTGGCAACGGTTGCCGATGCGTTCGGTCAGTTTCTTCCAGCCTTCCCAGTCGTTTTCGCTCATACCGTCTTCGATAGAGTCGATAGGGAATTTGTTGATTAGTTCTTCCAGGTAGTCAACTTGTTCTGCGGAAGTGCGTTTCTTACCTTTTTCACCTTCAAACTTGGTATAATCGTAAATACCGTCGTGGTAGAATTCGGAAGAAGCGCAGTCCATGCCAATCATTACATCTTTGCCCGGTTCGTAGCCTGCTGCTTTGATAGCGGCAGAATAGAATTAAGTGCATCTTCTGTTCCCTCGAGGTTAGGAGCAAAACCTCCTTCATCACCGACAGCTGTACTCAGACCACGGTCTTTCAAAACTTTCTTCAAAGCGTGGAATACTTCGGCACCCATGCGCAACCCTTCTTTAAAAGAACTTGCACCTACGGGACGGATCATAAACTCCTGGAAGGCTATCGGAGCATCACTGTGTGAACCACCGTTAATGATGTTCATCATCGGTACAGGCATTACATACGTATTTGTTCCACCGATATAGCGGTATAGAGGAAGATCCAGATAGTTGGCAGCAGCTTTAGCTACGGCAAGAGATACGCCGAGAATAGCGTTAGCACCTAAATTCGATTTAGTCTTAGTGCCGTCCAATGCCAGCATTGTGTTCGATACCTCTCTGATTGAACATACCAATCAGTTTCGGAGCGATGATTTTATTTACATTATCAACCGCTTTTTGTACTCCTTTTCCACCATAGCGCTGTTTGTCACCATCGCGAAGTTCCAATGCTTCGTGTTCACCTGTGGAAGCACCTGACGGCACAGATGCACGTCCCATAATGCCGGATTCCAATACTACGTCAACTTCTACTGTGGGGTTACCTCTTGAATCGAGAATTTCTCGAGCTACAATTTTTTCAATTTTCATCGTTTCTATTGTTTTTGAATAAGATTTCTGCAAAAGTACGGACTTGACGGGGAGTGAGAAATCACTATAAATAGGTATTCTTTTTGTGCCTATTCCCTATATGTCGTTAGTCCGACCTTATACTATAACAACGGGACGATGCTTTTTGTTTGAAGTGCGGCAGGGGTGAATTTGCAGGATTTTAATCTTCGATAATAACCCCTAACAGTGGAAACAAATCCATTTGCTTGCAGGGGAAGTGATGACAGCCCCTTTCAGATCGCTGATGTTAAGCGTGATTCCGCTGATACGGGAAGTGCGCAAATCTATTCCGCGAAGCGGAGCGTGTGAAAAATCGGCTTCTACGAGATCGCAACTCTCAAATGCGACGGATGAAAAACGGCAGTCGTTCAGACTTCCGTTGCGGAGCTTGGCTGTGTGCAAAAACGTACCTGGTTCATTTTACTCATAGCCAGATTGATATAACCTGCGTTGCAGTCATGCAGCAAGACGTGATTCATCGTTGTTTCCGATAAATTGGTACCCAATAGTTTGCAGGAAATGAATTCTACCCGGTAGAGCGAACTTTCAGCAAAAGAAATGTTGGATAGGTCGCAGTTCTCGAACCTGACATCGCTCAGTTGAGAGGAACGGAATTTACATTCGCTGAATGTCTGATGCTGAAAGGTGCAGTTCTTGAAACTTTTGTAAGATTTGTCGATGCCTTCTGCTTTTCCTTTGCAGAATAAAAGATGAGAACGGTTTCTTCTCTGTCGAGCCATTCCTGTAGGGTAATAGTACTGACTTCCTGTTCTTCCATCATGGGAGGAACAACGCGGACGGGTTTGGTTGGGTTTCTTTTAATCATGCCGTAAAGGTAGGATTTATATTCGAATTATTAAATCTGTTTTCCCACATATCCGCCGGCTAACGTTGCGGCTAATCCTATTCTATACTTAATAATGTATATAGAACAAATGCTCCGTAAAATTCTCCTTTCAGCAGACCTACGCCATCACTGGAGAAAGTAGAGAACGTTGTGAAACCTCCACATAAACCCGTTGTCAGAAACAAACGGACCTCGAACGGAAGGTGGAATCGCTCTGAAAGAGCATAGAACAGACCGATGAGAAAACTGCCGAGAAGATTGACCGTGAAAGTGGCCCATGGAAAATGATAAGGGACGATTCGTTCGTGCATTAACAACTGGATGAAAATAACGTAGTGCACTACCAGTTCCTCCACCGATAAAGATATAGATAACTTCTTTACTCATTTGATTGAAAGATTGATATTATTTGTAGTAGAAAGATTATGCAATATTCATATTTAATCCTTTTAATTTAATCACCATAGACACTATATTTTTGGGAGACAAAATTGTTATCTGTTTTATTATTAAGTACTTATTTCGTTTTTTGAATCTGTATTCCTTCTATATTTTCTTTATAAAGAAAAACACTACTTGGATTTCCGGTCTTTTGCCATACGATTATTAACTAACTCATTTATATCATGAAGAACATGAAAATAGGAACTGCAATGTGGGTCTGCCTGTTGCTCTCTTTTTTCTTCGGCACATCAGCAAAGGCCGAAAGTATCACTTCTCCTGACGGACAATTAAAACTTAATTTCTCTGTCAACATGCAAGGAGAACCGGTGTATGAACTCTCTTATAAAGGAAAAGAGGTGATTAAACCTTCGAAACTGGGACTGGAATTGAAAAATGATCCCGGACTGATAAATGGATTCACTCTGGCCGATATTAAAACTTCTGCTTTTGATGAAACATGGGAACCGGTGTGGGGAGAGGTGAAATCGATCCGCAACCATTATAATGAAATGGCTGTTACCCTGAATCAAAAGGCGCAAGATCGTAATCTGATTATTTGTTTTCGTCTTTATAATGATGGCTTGGGGTTCCGCTATGAGTTCCCGCAGCAAAAGAATCTGAATTATTCCGTTATTAAGGAAGAACATTCCCAGTTTGCCATGACGGGAGACCATACTGCCTTTTGGATTCCGGGAGATTATGATACCCAGGAATATGACTACACAGAATCCAAGCTTTCAGAATTCGCGGATTGTTGCAAGGGGCAATTACTCAAATGCTTCTCAAACTCCTTTTCACCAACAGGTGTGCAGACATCTTTGCAAATGAAGACAGCCGACGGGTTGTATATCAATCTGCATGAAGCGGCTTTGGTTGATTATTCTTGTATGCATCTGAACCTTGACGATCAGAACCTGATTTTTGAATCATGGCTGACTCCGGATGCAAAAGGGGATAAAGGTTATATGCAAACGCCTTGCCGTTCACCCTGGCGCACGGTGATTGTCAGTGATGATGCTCGTGATATTCTGGCTTCCAAATTGACTTTGAACTTGAATGAACCTTGTGCCTACGAAGATGTTTCCTGGATTAAGCCGGTGAAATATATAGGCGTATGGTGGGACATGATTACCGGAAAAGGTTCCTGGTCGTACACGGATGATGTTTATTCTGTGAAACTGGGACAGACGGATTATTCCCAAACAAAACCGAGCGGGCGTCATGCAGCCAATAATGACAAAGTGAAGCGTTACATTGACTTTGCTTCAGAGCATGGATTCGACCAGATCTTAGTGGAAGGCTGGAATGAAGGCTGGGAAGACTGGTTCGGAAATTCGAAGGATTATGTCTTTGATTTCGTAACTCCGTATCCTGATTTTGACGTGAAGATGCTCAATGCGTATGCAAAGGAAAAAGGAGTGAAGCTGATGATGCATCACGAGACTTCCGCTTCTGTACGTAACTACGAGCGCCATCTTGATAAAGCCTATCAGTTTATGATAGATAACGGATACAATGCTGTGAAGAGCGGGTATGTAGGTAATATTATTCCGCGTGGAGAACATCATTACGGACAGTGGATGAACAATCATTATTTATATGCGGTGGAAAAAGCGGCCGAATATAAGATCTGTGTAAATGCTCACGAAGCAACTCGTCCGACAGGATTATGTCGCACATATCCCAATCTGATCGGTAATGAATCCGCACGTGGAACGGAATATGAAGCCTTTGCCGGTAATAAACCTTTTCATACTACTTTGCTTCCTTTCACCCGTCAGATTGGTGGACCGATGGATTATACACCGGGTATCTTTGATACAAAACTTTCTTTCCTGTCAGGCGACCACAGTTTTGTACGTACAACTTTGGCAAAACAGTTGGCACTTTATGTAACGATGTACAGTCCTTTGCAAATGGCAGCCGACCTTCCGGAGAGTTACGAACGTCACATGGATGCATTTCAATTTATCAAGGATGTAGTCGTTGATTGGGATGACAGCAAGTATCTGGAAGCGGAACCGGAGATTATATTACCGTAGCACGTAAGGCAAAAAGGTACTGATAACTGGTTTGTAGGTGGTATCACCGATGAGAATCCCCGTACTTCTGCTTTTACACTTGATTTTCTCGAACCGGGAAAACAATATGTAGCTACTCTTTATGCTGACGGAAAGGAGGCGGATTTTGAAAAGAATCCTACTTCTTACCAGATAAAAAAAGGACTTGTTACAAACAAGAATAAGATGTCTGTGAAGCTGGCACGTAGCGGAGGATTTGCAGTAAGTTTGATTGAAGCAACTCCCGCTGACTTGAAAACGATCAAGAAATGGAAATAAGATTCCGGTAAAAAGATTGTTTTCCGGATTCCCCGCTTTTTAATAAATATTAGTTGTGCTTCGCAAAGAAAACTAAAACTTTGCGGAGCGCTTTTTTATAGGACGAATTCTTTTTTGTACTTTTGCGCCATCTTT
>VOFI01003008.1_pt1 | contig 23704 bp, 21 predicted proteins | sample 5384131 | NCBI WGS metagenome assembly VOFI01 (sample SAMN12384728, study PRJNA508395) | human gut metagenome | isolation source: healthy gut H | host: Homo sapiens | reverse complement strand
CGTATTGCTCTCGATAAAACGAGTGTAATTGCGGATTAAGATCGAAGTAGTCTTTGCCCCATCGAATCCTTTCAACATAAACTCTTGCTCGGCCGCTTTCAAAATCTCCGATTCGGTATCTTTCGTTTTCATATTTTGTATTAACAATATAGTTTAATAATTTAGTCTAACAATTTTGTTAATACAAATATATAAAGATATCATTTCAGAATAACATCACCATCTTTCTTTTGTATTTATTTAACACTATCGTCCGCTAATCCAATAAGAAAAATACGAGGGAAATAACGATTTATCAACACATAGGCAATAACCCCTATAACCGAAATAACGACAGGCAATACCATGAATAGAGCGATTAATTTCCACGAAGCATCTAGAAGTAAATAAGATTCAGTAGAAAATTCGTGGGGACAGACTTGAATTTTAGCGATTACACGTCTCCCTTATATTGCTGACGCAACACAGGGGAGCCCCCGAAGAAACACCCATTTCTGAGGAGAGGGGTTAAGATTAATAGCTTAGAGATTTTTGAGGATAACGTTAGATAAAATGAAATTATTTAGCATTTACCCCTCCCCTGCTGTGCCCTGTAGCATTACGGGGCGCTACAAAACAATATAGGGAAAAAAAGACTGCGTTGCAATCCTCCTCCCCTGTGTTGTGCACAGCAAAATATAGGGGAGGTGTCCGAAGGACAGAGGGGTTAAAAAACTGCGACAGCAACAGCAATAAAATCAAATCGCAACCTCTCCCTGCCGTGTCCCGCAGCATTGCGGGCGCTACAAAACAATATAGGGAAAAAAGACTGCGTTGCAATCCTCCTCCCCTGTGTTGTGCACAGCAAAATATAGGGGAGGTGTCCGAAGGGACGGAGGGGTTAAAAACTGCGACAGCAACAGCAATAAAATCAAATCGCAACCTCTCTCCCTGCCGTATCCCGCAGCATTGCGGGGTGTGGCGCAACGATATAGGGGGGAGTACCCGCAGGGCGAGGGGTTAAAACAGAAACAGAAAAACGAAAAGATTGAATCTGCGATGAGTAGAGGAAAAAGATTAAAGGAGACATTTTGAACAGCCTTTCAACCCCTCCGTCACTTCGTGCCACCTCCCCTATCGCACATTCGTGCGCAGAGGAGGAGGTTAATACTTTCGGCCGTTTCTTCGGTGAGGGGCTGGAATATACAAGGACAATCCCCTCTAATTATCGACTGAACCGTAGATAATATGCAACCGACTTAGATAAAAAGAGTAAAGGTTGATATGTCTAAATAAAACACAAACCTTTTTCTCAAAAAATAGGGCTATCCGTTGTACAGACAGCCCTATCCAAAAAAGTCTTTATTTACTATAATTACAACTCTATATCCCCATTGAACACTTCGTGCCACGGCAGACCTTGTTTGTTGAGCTGTTCCATGAAAGGATCGGGATCGAATTCCTCTACGTTATAAACGCCCGGTTTTTTCCACTTGCCGGTGAGAAACATCATGGCTCCGATCATAGCAGGAACGCCCGTGGTATAGCTCACACCCTGTGCTCCGGTTTCGAGATAGGCAGCATGATGGCTGCAATTATTATACACATAATAAGTAAGTTCCTTTCCATCTTTTCCAATACCCCGAATGCGACAACCGATAGAGGTCTCTCCCGTGTAATTCTTACCGAGGTCTCCCGGATTGGGCAAAACGGCTTTAAGGAACTGGATAGGTACGATCTCTACTCCGTTGTACATAATAGGATCGATACGCGCCATACCGATATTCTGAATCACACGCAAATGAGTGAGGTACTCCTGCCCGAAAGTCATCAAAAACGAGCACGTTTAATCGTAGGATAATTTTTAACCAGCGATTCCAACTCCTCGTGATAAATCAAATAGGATTCTTTGGGGCCTATATTAGGATAAGTGAGAGGACGATGAATCTCGTGCGGCTCTGTCTCGATCCATTTTCCGTTCTCGTAATACTTACCTTTTTGGGTTACTTCCCGGATATTGATTTCGGGATTGAAATTGGTAGCGAATGCCATACCATGATTACCGGCATTGCAATCGACAATATCGAGATATTGCATCTCTTTGAAATAATGTTTCGCTGCATAGGCCGTATAAACCCCGCTCACACCCGGATCGAATCCGCAACCGAGAATAGCCGTCAACCCGGCTTGCTCAAAACGTTCTCGATAAGCCCACTGCCATTTATATTCGTATTTAGCTTCGTCGAGAGGCTCATAGTTGGCGGTATCGAGATAATTGACACCGCAATGCAAACAGGCATCCATAATCGTCAAGTCCTGATAAGGCAAAGCCACATTGACAACGATATCGGGCTTATGCTTTTTGAACAATGCCACTAAATCCTCAACCTTGTCGGCATCGACACGGTCGGTCACGATATGATTGCCGCCAATAGCATCGGCTATGGCATCGCACTTGGACTGCGTGCGACTTGCCAAAACGATTTCGGTAAACACATCGGGATTCTGCGCTATTTTATGCGCCACCACCGTTCCTACCCTCCGGCTCCGATAATAAGTACTTTTCCCATTTTATATCTCTGTTTTTTTTATTCGTTATTCATTTCCACACTCAAAAACGATGTTCGACACAAACCCTTTTTTCTTTCTTCCAAGAAAACGACTCATTCACCTTTATCGGTATCGGACGTCAGGTCGAGCACCTCCTTATCTCCGCTTTTATCGAAATACTGTTTCCTTAACGGAGACGCTGTTATTTCTTTATAAAAAAGAACGATTACGGAATACATCTATCGCCAAATAAAGAGCGTGACGGAACGACTGCTCGTCGGCTCGGTTCTGTCCGGCGATATCGTAGGCCGTACCATGGTCTGGAGAAGTACGGACAATGGGCAGTCCTGCCGTATAATTCACCCCGTCTTCCATCGCTATCGCCTTGAAAGGCGCCAATCCTTGATCGTGATACATAGCCAACACACCGTCGAATTGACGATAATGTCCGGTTCCGAAAAAGCCATCGGCCGGATAAGGGCCAAAACAAAGCATTCCTTTGGCATTGGCCTCTTGAATGGCTGGCTTTATGATTTCAATCTCTTCTGTTCCCAAAAGTCCGTCGTCTCCGGCATGAGGGTTTAACGCCAACACGGCAATCCGAGGCTTTACCACACAAAATCCTGCCTCAACGACTGTTCAAAAATTTGCAACTTTTCAAGAATGGTTTCCTTCGTAACAACAGACGAGACTTTCGAAACAGGCACATGCCCCGAAACCAAAGCGACCCGTAAAGTATCGTTCAACAATATCATCAACGCCTTTTGTCCGTTCCCCAAGCGACGTTCAAGATACTCGGTATGTCCGGGAAAATCAAACTTATCGGACTGTATGGCATGTTTGTTTATGGGAGCCGTCAACAATACGTCTATCGAACCAGCTTCCATATCGGCAGCAGCTCGTTCAAGAGCGGCATAAGCAGCCTCCCCTCCTATTGCCGTAGCCTTTCCTATTTCCACTTTCACATCGTCGTCGACACAAGTAATCAAATTCACTTTATTTTCATCGGCTGCCGATGCATCGCTAATAATATTAAAATTAACAGCCGGAATATCGAGAGCCTTCCGGTGATAGGCGGCAACCTTAGCCGAACCATAGACGACAGGTGTACAAAGCTCCACGATATGTGGGTCGGACAATGTTTTGAGGATAACCTCATACCCTACTCCATTGATGTCACCCTGGGTAATTCCCACTTTTATTTTATGTTCCATAACTCCAAATCTTTATAACTTAATTTTCTCGGCATACGATCGCCGACCTAATTTGAGCTCACTAAGGTAACAAAAAATCCACGATATACCCTGCCGGATATAAGAACTATTTAAAACCCCGATTCTATTTCTTGTTTTTCTCGGCCGTAGACAACATACCGCAAGCCGCAAATATATCTTCTCCTCTCGAAGCCCGTATAGTAGCCACTACCCCACGGTTATTCAATCGATCCCGAAAAGCCTCCATCGATTGCATATCGGTACTTTTAAGAGTTACTCCCGGAATAGCGTGAAACCGTATCAGGTTCACCCGGCAATCCATACCTTTCAACAAACGAGCCAATGCATCGGCATGATCCAAACTATCATTGTACCCGTTAAACAAAATATATTCGAAAGAAAGCCTACGTTGGTGAGAAAAGTCGCGCCGACGCAATAAATCCAAGACATCGGTCATCGGGAATGCTTTCTCCACAGGCATAATTTGCAAACGCTCCTCCGGGAAAGGAGAGTGAAGACTCACGGCCAAATGGCATCGGCTCTCATCGAGAAAACGACGTATGCCGTTCAAATGGCCTATCGTAGACACGGTGATTCGCTTCGGGCTCCATGCAAAACCCCATTCCGATGTAAGAACAGACAGAGCCCCCATCACCTCGTCGAGATTATCAAACGGTTCCCCATACCCATAAATACCAGATTCGTCAGTTTATCGCTATACTCCACCGAAAGAATCTGATTAATTATTTCGGCAGAAGACAAGCTACGCTTAAAACCCTGTTTCCCGGTCATGCAAAAACTGCAATTCATCTTGCAGCCCACTTGCGACGACACACACAAAAAGTAGCCCTGTCGCGATCGGGAATATAAACCGTTTCCACAAAATCATCGCCTCCTACCCGAAAAAGATATTTTATCGTTCCATCGGTAGAACGAAGAGACTGAACCGGAGCCTCCCGGCCTATATCATAGCGCTGTGACAATAACTCCCGATGCTTCAACGAAAGGTTCGACATGCCCGCAATATGATCTATACGCTTTTCATAAAGCCACGAAGCTATCTGTTTCGCCGCGAAACGAGGCAGTCCGTTCTCCTCGGCTACCGTCTGTAACTCCTCTAACGTTTTTCCCAACAAATGTTCCTTTTCCATGACTATCGAGAGATTCTACAACACAAATGCAAAGTGCGTGTATCGAGCCGACAGCCACGATATACGCACTCTGTGTTTATCAAAAAAAATCCGTTTATTAGAAGAAACGAATCATCGTATTTTCTATTTCCGCTTTATCCCGAAGAACTTCCATCAAGCGACTGTTGATGAGATAGCCGTAATTCTGCTGAATCTTCTGAGTTTCTGTCTGGGCATCGAACGGTTGTTCCGAAACGGTTTTGTCCGTAACCGTAAACACATACACCCCTCTCGATCCCTTCACTGGACCTACGAGGCTTTCCATTCTCCGAAACAGGGAGCCAAACCGCTCAACACCGGTTCGTAACCGACACCTGCGATAGACGGGGAAGAGAAAGACACGAACTTGGCGCTATCCACTTGTGCCTTCATAGCCTCGGCATATCCGGCCAAAAGAATTGAGATTCTTCGATTTCAAGTCACCGATAATTTTCTCGGCTTTCTTATCGTTACGAATCTGCATAGCCAATATATCTTTCACTTGTTCCAGAGGAGCATATCCTTCTTTTGTAATGTTGTCAAGAGCAGCAACCACGAACGAGTTATCGAGAGTAAAGATTTCCGAAACCTCGCCTTTGTCGGCATTAAACGCCCAACGAATGGCTTGACGGGCATCATTGATTCCGGGTAATGAATAATCTTCGGCACTGCATTCATAGCTGTTAACCGTATATCCGGCCTCTTTTGCCCCCGTATTGAATTTCTCTGCATTATTATTGGCTGCACTATAAGAAGACAACTGGTTATAAAGAGCGGTATGAGTTTCTGTACTGGGATTGACAGCCAAAACATAAGCCGCTACTTTGGCTTTTTTCACCGGAGCCGTACGCGACAATATTTGTACAATGTGTTCCCCGCCCAAGCTCTCGGCCTTGAAATAACCGTTTCCATTCTCGCTAAATACTTTGTTGATGAAAGGTCTTCCCACGCTGGAAGCCATATTTTCCATTAACCAAATTTCATCATTCCGTTGTATTTCGGAGCAAGTTCGGCGAAACTTCCTCCATGATTCAACACATTCAAAACGCTATCGATCTCTGTCGAACGGGGTTGAAACGAAAGCAAACGAACTTTGATCGAATCCGGGGCGACCTTCGTATCCATCAAACGATACATCGTATAAGTATCGTTTTCGAATTCCATCGGAGACGATTCATTTACACTGGCCGTTTGTGCAAATTTTTTCATTTTTTCGGGCATCGACGAAATAGCCACGAAAGAATCGTCATAAGACTCATCGGAATTATTGGCGATAAAAGCCACCACATCGTCCGTCGTAGCGAATACCGATTCGTTCATTTCTGCCTTTTCCTTAGCTTTGGCATAATCGGCCTCACTGGGTACGATATTTACCGTGATGTATTTGATCGAACGACGTTCGGGCGTTTTATAAAACGACTTCATCTTGTTGTATTCGGCTTTAAGCTCACCGTCGCTTACAGCGATCGTCGAATCGGCAATCGATGTATACGGTTGTAAAGCATAAGCTATATTGGCCGAAGTTTTATTATCCTCGAACGAATTTTCAAGATCCAGCTTATTCGGCATAATCGCACGATTCAATAAATTGGCGAATTTCTGAACGGCACGATTTTGTTTAACCTCCTGTTCGAGTCTGAGCCACATTTGGCGTTGAGGCTCTATTTGCGCGAGCAACTCCGGTGTATTGTATCCATGAGATTCCGGATCGAGAACCACCTGCATAAAAAAATTAAGCAAACCTTGACGGTCGAACTCTCCGGTTTGAGGATTCGTAAAATACTGGCGCACTTGCGGAGATATATTGTCACCGCTTAGCAAGTCGGCAAAGTTCTTCTTTGCTGACAACGATTCCCAGTTCTTCAAGTTCCTCGCTCAACAATATTTCATTCACCATCTGGTCATAAACCTCTTGATTGATACGGGAAACATACCCTTCGGGCAAAGTCATTCCGCGTTGTCCATACATTTGTTGTAATTCATCTGTACGTACCTTTACACGTTCTTGAAATTCTTCGACTCCGATATTCGTCCCGTTCACGACAGCGACTTTGTTTTGATTCATGGCGTAGAAGGTATGTCCCGAATTGAGGAAGTCCCCCTACGATAAAAAGCGAGCAAGGCGACCCCTATAATCACCACGAGCAGGCCGGCTTTACTTCTGATTTTGTTTAACGTAGCCATTTGTTACTTTGAATGAATTTTAGTTTTATATTTTATTATTTTTTATCCTCTTTTACTAAGGGCACGAAGATACAAAAATTTGGATTTATATCGGCAGCGAAAGTACAAAAAAAATCTCTTATTTCTCTATTTTCATGCGTACAAGTTCTATTTTCGTAGCTTTTCGTTGTAAAATAGTAAACCGGTAATTCCCTATTTCCACGGTCTCTCCGAGCCTCGGCAATGTCTGATAATGATACAAGATATACCCGGCGATCGTGAGATAATCGTCCGATTCGGGAATATCCAATCCGAACTCCTCGTTGATTCGCTCGATTTCCATACGTCCCGAAAACTCGAATTCGTCGTCGCTCACTTTACGGGCGACAAGATTTTGAGTATCATGTTCGTCCTCGATGTCTCCGAATATTTCCTCGACCAAATCTTCGAGAGTTACCAGTCCGGCAGTTCCCCGAACTCATCGACCACAATAGCCAAACTTTTCTTCTGTTGCATCAAAGTGCGCATCAACTTATTGGCCAACATGCTCTCGGGGAGCGAAAACAGCCGGGCGAATACTCTTTTTCCAATCTTCGTGCCGACGAAACATCTCCGATGCATGGATATATCCCAGAATATTATCGATATTCTCGCGATAAACCACCACTTTGGATATGCCGGTACTGATGAACGTTTGTAACAACTCCTCCACCGTAACCTCGTCAATATCCACAGCCACAAGTTCGGTACGGGGTATCATGCAATCCCGTAAATGAATATTCGAAAAGTCGAGAGCATTTTGGAATATTTTCATCTCCGGCTCCACCGGTTCGCCCGAATCAGATTCTTCTATACTTTTCTGGATAAACGAGTCAAGTTCTATCTTGCTCATCAGGGCTCCATAAGGTTGATGTGCGATCTTCACTCCCCCCAGTCTCATCACGCATTTGGAAACGACAGACGTAAACTTCGAAATCGGATATAAAACGACATAAAGCAACCACACGAAAGGAGAGAAAAAACGCATCGTCGCATTCGGGTTAACACGGAAAATCGTCTTGGGCAAAAAAATTCACCCACGAACAAAATTAACAAAGTGGACAGCAACGTCTGCATCAAAACGACAAAAGCCTCCTGATTCCACACAAAGCTATGACCGGCTCCAAAAAGAGCCGCCATGCCCATACCGTAAATAACCAAAGCTATATTATTGCCCACCAGCATGGTCGAGATAAACTGCTCCTCGTTTCCATAAAACAGCCCCAATATCTTCGACATCATGCCCTGCTGTTTCATATCCAGTTCAACCCGCACTTTATTCGACGACACGAAAGCAATCTCCATACCCGAAAAAAGGCCGAGAAAAGCAACGCTATGATAATAATCAAAATCCAATTCATGGCTTTATCGCTTGTTTAGGAACGGCGACACTATCGACCTTCGCCGAATCGGGAGGGACAGAATCCCGCTTGATAGGGAATATACCGCTGGTACGACGGATTTTATACCGGGTCATCTGTTCGTTAGACGTAAACCCATACCCCTCGATGACTTCGTCCGGGTTTCTATATGAATGAACGAATCGGAGTAAATCTCCCGTTTACGCTGATCCCAAAAGATTTGAGACGTAAGAAAAACCTCTTCTTTCGTATTCTCTATACGCACATTCCGGTCGAGCCGCCACAACTGTTTGTTCTTAAAATAAATAGCCGTATCGCCCTGAATAAGGGCCTCGGTAGCGAAAAACAGAATCGAACTTCTCCACATGCAATCCCCGAGGGAAATACCAGTATGGCTCTTGGGCGTTCTCATACATCAACCATTCGGGAGCATTGATACGATACCTCGTCACACCCGAATCTGAAATAAGAGTCATGACATCGAGCGTACGCAACGTAGGAACTTCCGCGGCATCTTCGAATCCCTTCACCACTTCGTTCTTAGGCCCCGAACACGCACTCCACAACAAAGGAAAAGCGACAAACGCCACCACCCACAAACGGGAGATACTGATAAACCACCTATCGGTATTTTCTTTTTTTGCCATTCCAGATAAACTATGTCACAAAATTATAAATAGTTACACGGCTCTGCAAATAATCCCACGAAATTATCCTCTTGGCAAAGCCAATCCTTAAAACAGCAGAGGATTCACATTCCACTATCGGAAGGATATTTTAACCTCCTCCCCTGCCGTGCCCCGCAGCCTTACGAGGCGCTACAAAACAACATAGGGAGAAAGACTACTTTTCAATCCTCTCCCCCTGGCGGCACAGCCATATAGGGGAGTGCCCGTAGGGCGAGGGGGTTAAAAAGACGGAGGGGTTAAAAAACAGCGACAGCAACAGAATCAAGTATCCCCCTCCTCCTCTGTGTTTTGCACAGCAAAATATAGGGGAGGTGTCCGAAGGACGGAGGGGTTGAAAAACAGCGACAACAACAAACCGGGTATCACACTCCTCCCCTGCCGTGCCCCATAGCATTGCAGGGTGTGGCGAAGCTTGCATATAGGGCGAGGGGGTTAAAAAAGGGAGGGGGTTGAGAAAGAAATCAAAAGCACGGGAAAATACCCGCCTTTATCGGGCGGCGAAGACACAAGGGATTAAAAAACGCCCCGGTTCCCCGAGGCGTTTCCACACTATGGCTAATCATACAAATTATTTCACGATAAACGATTTTACCACGACTCCCTGCGACGTAGAGTATTGCAACATATAGCTGCCTTTCGAAAGATTCGAGACATCGACAGTCGTCACGTTATCGTCAATCTCACCGCTTTGCAACGCCATACCCGCCACGTTATAGATAGCATATTTGCCTTCGGCATAAGGTACTTCTATCGTAAGTACATCGGTGGCAGGAACCGGATAAATTTTAACATCTTCGGCAAGCACTTCGTCGATACCCGAAGTCGAAAGCTGCAAATCGAATTTCTTTTCATAAGAATTACGGCTTTCTTTATGAATCGCCTTGATATAAACAGTTTTGTGAACGGCTTTATCCTCGATCAACTTTGTCGTATAGAGCTTACCGTCACGGACTTCGTAACTCGGTTCGGCATAAGTACCGCCGAATTGCATCATTCCTTTCAGTTCGAATTCATATTCGGCATCAGGCATGTCGCTCAATACCGTGACATCGGCGACTGCGACTCCCGCCGGAGTTCCTATTTTCACGCGAGTCGTACTCAGGCGTATGTCATACGGGGTTTCCGATTTCGGAGCCACCCCTACGACCACTCTATGATTATCGGGATAGGATCCTTGTACATGGTCTCCTAAGTTATCTAACGTGTAAAATCCATTATTTACACCTCCCCAGCCCCAATTTACATGGTAACTGGTAAATCCGTCCCAGCCGTCGAGGTTAAAACAGTGTCCCACTTGGTTCCCTTCGTTACCGGCATAGATGACCGCACGACCTCGTTTCAACTCGCTTTGAATAAGCTCGTGCCATTCATTGTCCTTTCCGGCATAATCTATGTCGCGAGAATAGGTCGTACATGTCTCCGGGAAACCGTAATAGTGTCTGAAATACCCCGGGATATTTTGTGTTATGGCTCCTGAACCGTCTGCACCGTATTCCATATCGATCAACACCCCGCAATGGTACAACAATCTGGCTACCTCGCTATAATTATTGGCTCCCGATAAAATCGCATCCCAATCATAATCGGGTTCGTTGTCGAAATTGACCGACAAAAAGCCGGCATTCGTCGATGTATAGGATTTCGTTCCCTGTCCCCGCAACGGATACCGCACTACGGTCAGAGCCTGCCCCATAGCTACGGCCACGCAACCGACGTAGGCTCGACCGCCCGACCGCCGGACATTTGAGGACAAAGACTATTGTAAGGTGAATCTTGATTCCATGCTACTGTTATCAGCGGATCGATTCTATCCTCTGTCGCACGGCTTACGAGATCGCCCGCCCAACGATAATGACGTTGGAGAGCCGGGGTTTGACGAGCTATTTTTATTTGGTCGGTATATTCATTCAACCAACCTTTATCCATTCCGGTTGGCCTTCCGAAACATACTCGCTATCGAACGAATATCCCAATAAAGGGATCTACGGTATCTTCGGCCGAAATCAAAGCCCACCCACCTTTTTCAAACCGAATGATATAATACATCGGCTCATTTCTTGAAATATGGTTTCCACTTGGGCTTTACCGCCTTTTAAAACAGAACGCCGCCCCGTTGACTCAACAGCATATTGGCCGTCTCTACCGCCGTGCTTTCGGGGACTACCGCCGCATAATTCCCACCTATCCATGAGAAAAGCACTGCCACTAATAACAATAATCTATATTTCATAATCGGTTTTTGGTTTCGTTTTACAAATATATCTTTGTATTGACTGACAAAAATAGGCAATCCGAATATATTCTGCAACAATTTAACATTTTCTATGTTTTTTATCCGACAAAATGAAGTATTTATTTTCTTTACACGGCAATACCCTCATAACAAAAGCAGAATTACCCCCCACTCCCCCAATATTTCCTTAACAATATATAGGGAAACGCCCAACAGGGCAAGAGAGTTAAAACAGAGAAATCCCATTTTCAATCCTCTCCCCTTGCCGTGACCCGCAGCATGACGGGGTGTTTTGCAACGCAAAATATAGGGGAGGTGGCACGCAGTGACGGAGGGGTTAAACCAGACAATCAAAAAAATTCTTATGCTATCTTTTCAACCCTCTCCTCCGGAACTTCGTTCCTTCGGTCTCTCCCCTATACCGCTACGCGACACAGGGAGAAGGTTGAATAGTTCCCGCTCACCACATAAAAAATGCTAGACCATGAAAGAAAAAAGAATCTCCCTTCCTCCTATATTCTGAAAAAAAATAGGAAAGTCAACTCTTAAAATAAGGATTCACGTTCCACTATCGAAAGGATATTTTAAAACTCCTCCCCTGCCGTGCCCAGCAGCCTTACGAGGTGTCGTATATAAAATCGAAGCAGAAGCGAAAGGGAAATACATCTCCCCCCTCCTCCTCTGTGTTTTGCGCAGCAAAATATAGGGGAGGTGGCCGAAGGACGGAGGGGTTAGAAAAGAATAAAAAAAAAAGAGTCGATGTCTAAAAGAGGAATAAGTAAATAAGGATAAATTTATGTTGCATCTTTATAATATCTATCAATCTGAATACAAGATAGATAAAAATTATTTATTACAAAATCGATAAATAATTAAGAAATCACTATAAACTAATTAAAATATGCTTATATTTGTGTTGATACCGTAAATGGACTCGCGGTGGTATCGAACAGATATACCACGAGAGGAGGTTTTATATAGCCTCCGGTCCATGATGATGCAAATAGCGATTTGCATTAGGAGTCCATTTACAGTATCAATTACTCACTCATCAGGGTCGGAGGCTTTTTTATATAAAAAGCGATGACAAAATATTCTTTTTCTTACGGCTTAGATTATTAAGAACAATCCGGGAGTGGATTTGTTCAGCGAACATGATTGATATAGAACATTTTACAAAAATATTCTATTCACTCGGCGAAATCGATCGGTCTATTGTTAAAAAAATACATACACGGAGATTCTATAAGAAACATCTCCCGATGTCTCGGCTATTCAGAGTCCTTTATTTACGAAAGGATATACAAATTTCACAAGAAAATACGAAAAGTTTCTCGTCACGAGAAGGCACAAGATTTCGACTAAATCCAGCTTCCGCAGATTTACTCTACAACGACAGACTCGGTACTGACAATAACAAAGCAGCCGATCTCTAAAAGACCGGCTGCTCAATAACTCTATCCTTAAAAGGATCAACGAATACTTTTCATTTTAAGATTTTGTCTGATAAGGGACTGCATATGAAGTTTTTCTGTTGCAGACAACGGTTTCATTTCCGACAATTTCATCTCGTTTTTCAACAACTTTATCGACGACGGATATTAGTATTTGCGGCTGCGGCTTGAACAGATCCTTTAAAAGAAGAGAGAGATGCATTCCACAAATCATACCACCCTAAGCTAAAATTGCTGTCACTGGGGTCGGCATCGGCATTAAAGCAATAAAGTCCACACCAACGATCTTGCGCATATACAACCTCGCCGCCTTGTGCATTTTCAGCGAAGTTTACATATTCAAAATTATCGGTTTCACTCTCTGGAAGTCCTGCGAAAGTGAAAATAGCGTTAACCATTCCGACATTAGTTTCTACCTGCATAACTCCCATAATTTGTAAATCAGCAATTCTAAAACCATTATCGGTCACTTCGGCTTCCAGTTGATTGGGATACCCATCCTTAAAATAGAAATGGTCTATTACAAGAGTATCAGGATTATTTGCATGTTTTAATGAAAACTCAGTATCGAATCCCATAGGTGTACTTCCGGGTTGTTGTGCTTGAAGATCATATTGATAAAACAAGAATCCGAATGTACCTGTAAAATCACTTTCTTGTGCAGCGGTATACTCCCAATAAGGAGCTGCAACGGTTTGAGTTTCTTCATCGACGCCACCAACCAATGCAGCAGACACATTTCCGCCGGCATCAGCGAAAGCACCCTCGGCAAAATCGAGGAATACATACGATACGGCTTCGTTCTCGTCGAACACTACATTTTCGGGCAAAGTAATCGTAACAGACTCATTATTGATAGCGACACTCTCGATCGTACCGTTGGCATAAGAGGTAAGGTCACCCTTCGTCACATCGTAGGTGATAGCACCGCTTCCTCGAACAACGGTCTCGTTGAAAGTCAAAACGACACTGCGTCCGCCGTTCGTAGCTTTATATTTATTACCATCGGGAACGTTCACCAAATAAGGAGCCTCTTCGTCGGGCAATTCGACAGATGCCGAAGCCACAGCCCCGCAAACGCCTTTGTCATTGGATGCCACGGCATATACATAGTACGTAGCCCCTAAATTCTGGTTAGAAAGCGTACCGCTCACGCTGGGTTTTTCGGCAGCTTTCACCAATGTAGAACCTTCGTATTTCGCTTGCAACAACTGGTCGGGATCGACAGTCATCGCCTCGTCGGTCACAATATAAGAATAATATACGGTTCCCTCTGCCGGAGTAATGGTTACCTTGAAAGCATCCACGGCTGTTTTCTCAGCCGTCACCGTTACGGCAGGACCTTCGCCCATATCCACCGGCGTAAAGTCTTCGAATTCGGTGCAACCTGCCCCCATGAGGCAGATTGCAGAGAATAATCCTATAATATATTTTTTCATTGCTCTATAATTTTATTATTCTTCAACTTTTTTCAGAGTGACGGTTTGTGCACCGCTTGCAGCATAGCCCGGTTGTTCCACAATCGTCGCGATCACATAGGTATTTATGGAAATGGTTCCATTAGAAACCTGAGCCGTTGCCGAGCTTGCGCCATTGAAATCGAGACTCAAAGTATAAGAACCAGCAGTACCCAAATCCTGACCGGCGTTAATCGTTATCGATCTGAAATCGGAACTTACCGTACCCATTACCGATTTATAAGTCGCGCCACTCGCCGACGGAACGATCTGCGTAAACCAAACTCGATCTACATAGTCTGCGTCTTTCACGACTTCGCAAGTCCAATTTTGCATTTGAGACGTACCGAACGGATCCAGACCCGATACGCATTATATTTACCCAAGATTCCGGCAGCAGCCAGCGGGTGGTCGTCATCGCTGATGGTGACGGTAGTCGTGTAGTTCGCACCTAAATTACAGCCTTCGGGAGCAGAAAGTTTGATATCGAAACACACATCGCCATTATAGTCGTCGTTATCGATAGGTTCGATCAATATGTAAGCGACCATCTCGCCGTCAGCGGTAAACGACAAAGTATTCGACGTATTTTTCAAACGGTAATTCACGCCCTCTTTCGCAGCGTTTTTACCGGCATAGGCAGTCGTATCGATTTCAAAACCCACCGACACGTCGAGCCCTTTGGAAGCGACCAACGAAACGGGTATTTTAACCTCGCTACCGGCATTCTCGGCTATGGAAGTGGACTTACTGTCAAAAGCCACGAATGCATCTTTATCGCTGAACATAGGAGTATCCACCGATTGGCACGAAGCTAACACCCCTCCTACAACAGCCGCATATATAAATTTACTTATTTTCATAATTGTCTTCTATTAAAATTTATTTGCTTTGATAACCGGGATTCTGATCCATATTGTCGTTATACAAAATATCGTTCTCGGGAATTGGCAATGCCCAACGATAGCTCGGGAAATCGATATTTTTCGTGAGCGGATCCAAGTCGTAATCGGTCCGAACCAACGACTTCTGCAAACGTTTCATATCGAAGAATATATGGCCCTCGAACAAGAACTCTTTGCGGCTTTCCTCGAACAGGTTGTCGAGCGTTACCGAAGCGTAAGCCTCGGCATTACGGTTCGTGGCTACGCGATTCAAATCGTCGATAGCGGTTACGCCCGATACCGTAGCTCCACGGTAAATAGCCTCCGAACGTATCAGATACATTTCCGAGATACGCAATACCGGCACGTTATTGTAGGCCAACTGTCCGTTTTTACCGGGATACTTGGTCGACCAGCGATAACCCGAATACTTACTGTTGGTTTTCGTCAATCCGGTCAAGCGCACATCGGTTGCGTCATACAAATTGATAAGGTCGTTCGATACTCGAACGTCGCCGTAACCGGCTCCGCCTGCAACTTCGGGTGCTGTCAAGTAGTCCCGAGGTCACTGCGGCTACCGTCGCTCTGAGATACGTAAACTTCAAATATGATTTCGCTGCCCGATTGGGGGCTACGTCTCACCGAGCCGTCCCACATCGATACGAAGCGGTCGCCCGAAAGCAGACGGAAACGCCCGTTCTTGATCACTTTCGTCGCATAATCGGCGGCCAACTGCCAATCTTCATGGTGCAGATATACCCGTGCCATCAAGGCTTGAATAACCGGTTTCGTTACCGTGGCTACGACATCTTTCACCCTGCGCGCACATAGCTATCGCTCATCAGGCGTTCAGCTTCCACCAAGTCGGGTATAATGAGGTTTTCATACACTTCCGCTACCGTGTTACGAGAGGGACGGGCCGAAAGGTCGTCCTTCAACACGATGGGCACACCCATCGCTTCTACTCCGGTAATACCGTTTGCCTTGATATAACCGTAGGGTTGGGCGTAAACTCGTACCAAATCGAAGTAAGCCAAAGCACGCAAGAACAAATTCTCGGCTTTGATGTTGTTGATTTGCTCGTCGCTTACCCCGTCGCGCGAGAATTTTCCTTCGTTAATCGCCGTGAGTGCTTTATTACAGCCCAGTATCGCGCTATATGCGCTCGACCAAAGACCCATCGTGCTGGTCGAAGTATAGTTCCATGCCGGTTCCATACGCATACGTCCTGTATTGACCGGGCCTACCATACCGTTGCCGCACATCACATCGAATGTCAACGGGAACGATGCCCCATACCACGAGATGACTGCCCGATAGTTACCCGCCGTCGCTCCGTCGATCCCTTCAAAGGTCGACAGAGCCAATTCGTCTGACTGATCCATAGGCGGCTCCTTCGTCAGGAAGTCCTCGCAGGAAGAAAGAGCCAACGCTAAAACTGCTATCGATAAAATTATTTTTTTCATTGTAACAATTCTTTTTTTAATTGATTAGAAAGTAATATCCACACCCACGATCATCGAACGGGTCATCGGGTAACTGATGATGGTAGCACCCGAGGTTCCGTGTTCGGGATCCCAGTAGTTCATGTTGTGGAACGTATAGAGGTTCAATGCGCTGGCATAGATGCGAACACCGCTCATCAATGCCTTTTTGGTCCATTTCGAAGGCAAGCTGTATGCCAACGTAATATCTTTGATACGCAAGTAGCTGCCATCTTCGAGATAACGGGTAGAAATAGCAGAGCTGTTGCTCGAATTGTTGTAAACCGGTTTCGGCAATACATTGGTGTCGCCCGGTTTCTTCCAATAATTCATGGCGCCTTTCCAAATGTTCGAATCGCCGTAAGAGCCGTCTGCTTCGAACAACGAACGGTCTTGGTTCAACACCTTGTTACCATAGCGGGCTTCGAGCTGAATGCCCAGCGATATGCCTCTCCAAGAAAGCTCGGTATTGAAACCGCCCGTCCACAGAGGTTCGGGAGAACCGGCATTGATACGACGAGCCTCTCCGTAATTCTCGGTCAACAGCCCCTCTTCGTTACGCCACAACGCGTTACCGTTCTGAGGATTCACCCCCGCATAGTCATACAACCAATAGGTATAAAGCTGTTCGCCCTTGACATAACGCAAAGTCGTTCCTATAAAATCCTGACCCGGAGCAAGTTCGAGCACTTTCGAACGGTTGGCCGCAAAGTTCACGCCGGCCGTCCATTTGAAGTCGTTGGTATTGAAAATCTCGGCATCCAACTGAACCTCCACACCGCTGTTGCGAATCTTACCCACGTTCTGGGCCTGCGAAGCAAAACCGGTCGTATAGGGCAGAGGAGACGCGATCAACATATCCTCGGTACGACGGGTATACCAGTCGATAGAACCGTTCAAACGGTCGAACAGACGGAAGTCGATACCGATATTGTGAGTCTTGTTGGTCTCCCAAGTCAATTTGCGGTTCTGCAACTGAGAAGGCAACTGACCGGTAATACCGTTGTACACGACATCGGAGTACAGACCGTAGTGAGCGTAGGATGCAATATTGTCGTTACCGTTCACACCATAGCTGTAACGCAATTTCAATTGATTAAGTACCGATTTGATATCCTGCATGAAATCTTCGTTGTGAATATTCCACGAAGCGCTGGCAGCCCAGAAAGTACCCCAACGTCTGTCGGGACCGAACTTAGAGCTACCGTCCGTACGAATAGAACCTTTTACATAATAACGGCCTTTGTAATTGTATTCGGCTACACCGAAGAAAGAAACCATCGCCGCTTCGGTAAGACCGTCACCCACTCGTTGGTCTTCTACCGAGACACCCACAGAGTGGTAGGGACGTTGCTGGTTCACATGATAAGATATACCTTGCAAGAAAGAAGACTCATATGCATTGGCTTCCTGACCGATCAACACATTCACCGAATGGTCGTCGTTGAACAGGTCGTCATAAGCGATCGTATTCGAAGTAGTCAATATGCGATATTGGCTCTCGGCCGTGTTCAAAGAAGCTCCGTAAGAGGCAGTGTTCACGAAAGCCGGACTGTAAGCGCGGCTGGTAGTCGTGGCATACTCGATAGAGTTGTTGGTACGGAACGTCAGTTGCTTGATCGGTTTCCATTCCAAATAAACGGTTCCGTTGAATTTATACTGCTTGTCGTATTTGTCTTGTTCGCGAATAGCGGCGATCGGGTTCACGTTGAACACGAAAGGCAAATCGAAGTTGTAGCTTCCGTCCTCGTTGTAAGCGTTCATGGTCGGAGCCAAAGCCATACCCGAATAGAAGGGGTTCGTAGGAGCCAAACCGCTATCGCCCAACAAACTATTTTGCACATCGGAAACCTTCATATAACCGCCATGCAGACGAGTTCCCATTTTCAACCATTTGTTCAACTCGGTATCGAGGTTCGCGCGAATCTGCATCTTCTCGAAACCTACGGTCGGCACGATACCGTTCGTTTTATTATAAGACAATGAAGTATAGTAAGTAGTCTTGCCCGCACCGCCCGAAGCGATCAGCTCATACTCTTGCAAGCTGCCGTTACGCGTCAACTCTTTCATCCAGTTGGTCGCGCGTCTGCCGGCCATAGCCTGCGGAAAATAATACTCCGACGAGGGATCATCGGGATTATACCCGGCATTGATACGGGCATCGCGTTGATATTGCACATACTCTTCGAGGTTGGCCATGCCGAAGTCATTGTCATTGGCAAGCGTGGACACACCGTAGCGGGCACGGGCGGTAATCTTGGATTTCCCCGATTCTCCCGATTTGGTGGTAATCAAAATCACACCGTTGGCAGCACGCGAACCATAGATAGAAGCGGCAGCGGCATCCTTCAACACCGTCACCGAAGCTATATCGCTGGGGTTGATCAAGGCAATCGCGTTCATACTGTTGGAAAGTCCGCCTACATCACCGCTTTCCACGGGAATACCGTCGACCACATACAAAGGGTTGTTACCGGCGCCGATAGAACTGGTTCCGCGCACCCGAATCGTAGCCACAGATCCCGGTTGCCCGTTGCTCGACGAAACCGACACACCGGCCATTTTACCGGAAAGCATCTTGTCCACCGAAGTCTCGGGGATAGAAGCCAGATCATCACCATCGACAGTCGCGATAGAACCGGTTTTGGCCTCCTTCCGTATCGTCTGGTAACCTACCACCACGACATCGTCGAGAGTATGATCGGCAGAATTCAATTTAACGACCATACCATTACGCGCAAAAACCTCCTGTTTTTCCATACCGATGTAGGAAATAACCAAAGTTCTCGATGCCCCGGCAGGGATCTTGATTGTAAACTTACCGTCCGTGTCGGTAATAGTAGAAGCATTCGCGCCCTTCACCAAGATAGACGCACCGATAACCGGCTCGTCATTCTCTGCCGACAACACCGTACCGGAGATACTCGTTTGAGCCACCGCTAACGAAATGCCAGCCAACAGAGCGCACAATAACAATGTTAATTTTCTCATACGACTGAAATTAAATTTAAATAAACGATTATTCCTTCTTCTTTTTTCACATTACACACACTCGACAATCTTTGTCAAGTTTTTTTTCATTACACACTACTAACACTAAAACTTTTCTTTCCTTTTTTAACCTTATTATATATATAAGACTTAATAAAAATAGCGAATCTCTATGCTCAAATCAACTTCTCATAGAAGTATTCAGCATGCAAAGATAACAAAAAAACCACAATATAAAAATCAAATTGAAAGAAAACATACCTTTCGGGCTTTCTTTTTGATAAAACCCATTCTCTTTTTTCGGAGATTCATAAATATACATTTTTTCACAACAAGACTAACTTATTAAGAAACAATATAATAGATAATTCTTAATTTAATTATAAAATAATACGAGAAACAAGAAATATTCTATGTTAATAAAACATAAAACAGAACCTACTATAATCGTATTATCGCCAAATAGCGCTAATCTTATCAAAATTTTAACTCAATTCATTTATTCAATTAACATTCGATACTTCTCCCCCTCCTCCCTGCCGTGCCCCGTAGCATTACGGGGTGTTTTGCACAGCAAAATATAGGGGAGGTGTCCGCAAGACGGAGGGGTTAAAAAAAACAGCGACAGTAACAAAATCAAATCTCACACTCTCCCTCTGCCGTGTCACGCAGCAATATAGAGGGAGAAGGTGAGAATGTTTTATATTGTTATATAGAAAACACATCGAACTGTAAAGAAAGACATGTATCACACTCCTCCCTTGCCGTGTCCCGCAGCATTGCGGGGTGTTTTACGCAGCAAAATATAGGGGAGGTGTCACACAGTGACGGAGGGGTTGAAAAACAGCGGCAGTAACAAAATCAAATCTCACCCTCCTCCCCTGCCGTACCCCGTAGCATTACAGGGTGCGACAAAACAGCATAGAGAAAAAGGCTGCGTTGCAATCCTCCTCCCCTGTACTCCAAAAAAATAAGAAAGTCAACTCTTAGAATAAGGACTTATATTCCACTATCGGAAGGATATTTAAAACTCCTCCCCTGTGTTTTGCACAGCAAAATATAGGGGAGGTGTCCGAAGGACGGAGGGGTTAAAGAAACAGAGGGGTTGAAAAAACAGCGATAGCAACAAAATCAAGTATCTCCCTCTCCCCCTGTGTTTTGCGCAGCAAAAATATAGGGGGAGTGCCCGCAGGGCGAGGGGGTTAAAACAACAGAGAAGTTAAAAAAAATTACACAAACAGAAAAAACAAATGATTCCAATTAAACACTTTGACCAGAAACCTTTAATCTCCGAACAGTCTCTTTCAACAACTCTATCACAGCCGGCTGATTCTCGAAAATCGCTCGATTTTCAATCCTCAATACGGTTATCCCTCGTGCAGATAACCTGTTATCCCGGCTCCGTCTCTAAGGCTCCCTTCGATTGTATAATGGCCTTGCCCGTCCAATTCTATTCCCAACTTCAATTCGGGACAGTAAAAATCCAATATATATTCACCCACCGAAAATTGCCGGCGGAATCTCACTCCATCGATTTGTCGGTTTTTCAATATCAGCCAAAGAGTCGCTTCGTATTTTGTCCCGTTGGAACGAAGCTCTTTCCGCTGGACCTCTTTCTCCTTTCTGTTGAAACTTCGTTTCATAACTCATTTAGAATGATTTACAAATATAATTTCCTAGAATGGTAAATCCAACTACTTCCCCTCTTATTTTTTCAAAGCTCCTCTATAATATTTATTTACCTCTACCGATATTTCTACCCCCTACAAATAAAAATCACCTTGTAATATTCCTCAACCCCTCTCCTCCGGAACTGCCGTTCCTTCGGTCTCTCCCCTATATTTCCCTACGGAAACACAGGGGGAGTGCCCATAGGGCGAGGGGGTTAGAATACAAGCAAAAGCAACAATCCCCGATTCCGCCTTTATCGGGCGGTGAAGTCGCAAGGAAGACGGAGGAAAAAGGGCGAGGACTGTCCGAGCAAAGCGAGTTCCGCAGACCCCGACGGCGACCGTAGCGACAAGCCAAAAGGCTCGATAACTGTGGCGGTGCTTCTGGGTTCGTTCTTCTCGCTGCTGAGAAGAATGAACAAAGAAAGCGAATTAGTGTAACAAGGACTTTCTTTGACAGGGAAAGAAAATCCTTTGTATCCCCCTGCCCAGCCTCACCGAGCAGAAAAAAAACAGCTCCACTCCGAAAACACAAGCGTATAAAAAGGGAGTTGAAAAATAGAAGAAAATAGACAAAATCGCCCCATTAGTATAAATCTGAGAAAAAAAAGAACCGTTCATGCATGCATACACATTCTCTTTTTGTACTTTTGTCTAAAATTTTAAGCTGTGAATCTTATCATCGATCAAGGAAACTCGATAACCAAAATGGCACTCTTTCGGGCAGGACGATTGCAAAATGTCTATTTCTACCCGAAATGGGACTCAACGACCGTTATCGACTTCTTGGACGCTCACGAAGTCGATGCCGCCATATTCTCGACAGTGACCGAGTACGATCCCCAAGCCATAGCGATACTGCGACAGCGACTACCCTACTTTTTAAAATTCGACCATTCATCGGAACTCCCCGTTAAAATAGGATATGCCACCCCCGAAACATTAGGTCTGGACAGAATCGCCGCAGTAGTGGGAGCCGTCATGCAATGCCCCGACAAAGCAGTGCTCATCGTCGATGCAGGCACATGCGTCACCTACGATCTACTCACCGCCGACGGCACGTTTGCCGGCGGAAACATAGCTCCCGGGCATCCGATTGAGATTACGGGCTATGCACGAACACACAGGAAAACTCCCCTCATCGACGATGCAGGAGAGACACCCGAAATAGGATTCAGCACCGAAACCGCCATGCGGGCAGGAGCTGTGCTCGGCGTCGCTTATGAAATAGAAGGATATATAGCCCGGTTAAACAAGGTTTATCCCGACCTTTTCGTTTTTTTAACAGGGGGAGATGCCTTAAAATTGGCTGCAAAAATAAAAAGTCGCATCTTTGTGGACGAAAACTTGGTACTAACCGGCTTAAACAGAATCTTACAAGAAAATGCTAAAATATAAAATTCTCTTTTATCTGCTTGTCGATAGGGCTCGTCGCCTTTGCCCAAAACGGGACAAGCTCACCCTATTCCAGATTCGATATGGTATTTTTGGGTGACAACGCCATAGGCGCTCAACGAGCTATGGGTGGCGTAGGATATGCCTTGCACAAACAATCGGCAAATCAATGTAATGAACCCGGCTTCCTATGCAAGCATGGATTCGCTCACTTTTTCTTTCGATATAGACTCACCTATCAAAATACGATCACCAGAGAAGGCTCGCTAAAAGAAAACAGCCAAAGCGGGTCGCTCGACTACATCGTCATGCAGTTTCCATTGGGACGATACATGGCCGGTAGCGTGGGGCTCCTGCCCTATTCCAATGTAGGCTACTCTTTTCATAACCGGCATAGACAACGGCTCGGATAGCCGGTCGGGCGATGGCAACATCTCACAAGCCTATGTGGGGAGTAAGGGAGTAAGCGCTCAAAGTACGCGACTACCATTTATCGTTCGGCGCCCAATACGCCATAGAATGGAACAAAAAGCATACCATCACGCTCGGTGCGGTTTATTCCCCCGGGAAAGCCCTATTGGGTAGAGCATACCGCAGTCCCTACGATGTAAGCTCCAACACGGCGACCACCGCCGATACCCTGAAAATGAAAAATAATTATTCATTGGCCTCGACATACGGCGGCGGTATCAGTTAAGCAACTACGACAAACGCCTTACCATAGCGGCCGACGTAACCTACCAGAATTGGGCCCGACGCCAAATTTACGAATCTCACCGCCGGACAATTACAATCTTCCAAAGGACAATTCAATAACCGATTAAAAATAGCGTTAGGAGCCGAATTCCGTCCGAAAAACATGGGGAGGAAACTATTTCGAACACGTCAACTACCGGGCAGGTATCTTCTACAATCGCTCTTATCTGAAAATAAGCGGGAACGATATGGACGAAATCGGAGCCACTTGCGGTT
>VOFI01001291.1_pt1 | contig 23714 bp, 37 predicted proteins | sample 5384131 | NCBI WGS metagenome assembly VOFI01 (sample SAMN12384728, study PRJNA508395) | human gut metagenome | isolation source: healthy gut H | host: Homo sapiens | reverse complement strand
CAGTGGTTCCTGGACGAGGGCCTGCAAGAGGTCTTCCGGGATGTGGGCACGATCACGGACTTCAGCGGAAAGCTGGAGCTGTCCTTCCTGGACTTTACCATGAGGGACCAGCCCAAGTATACTGTGGAGGAATGCGTGGAGCGGGACGCCACCTACGCCCGGCCCATCAAGGTCCGGGTGCGCCTGCGCAACACCGAGACCGACGAGATCAAGGAGCAGGAGATCTTCATGGGGATTTCCCATCATGACCACTTCCGGCACCTTCGTCATCAACGGCGCCGAGCGCGTGATCGTCTCTCAGATTGTCCGTTCCCCGGCATGTACTATGGCCACGAGGTGGACAAGGCAGACCAGCACACCTACACCACCACGGTGATCCCCTATCGGGGAGCCTGGCTGGAGTATGAGACCGACAATCAAGGCGTGTTCTATGTGCGCATCGACAAGAACCGCAAACTGCCTATCACCTGCCTGATCCGGGCCCTGGGGATTGACACCGACGCCAAGATCCAGGAGCTGTTCGGGAGGATCCCCTCATCAGCGCCACCCTGGAGAAGGACACCTGCAAGACCCGGGAGGAGAGCCTCCTGGAGATTTACCGCCGCCTGCGCCCCGGCGAGCCTCCCACAGTGGAAAATGCCGAGGCTTATATGGACTCCCTGTTCTTCGACGCCCGGCGTTACGACGTGTCCAAGGTGGGCCGGTATAAGTTTAACAAGAAGATGGACATCTGGTCCCGCCTGTCGGGTCAGGTCCTGGCAGAGCCCATTGCCGATCCCCTCACCGGGAGATTTTGGCCATGCCTGGCGAGCCCTCACCCGGGCCCAGGCCAAGGAGCTGTCTGCCCACGGCGTCAACCAGGCCGTCCTGGCTCTGGAGGGCGGACGGACCCTGAAGGTGTTCTCCAACGACATGGTAGACATGTCCCGGTTCGTCTCCTTCGACCCCAAGGAGTATGGCATCAACGAGAAGGTCCGCTTCTCCGTCCTGCGGGAGCTGCTGGACACCGTCTCCGAAGATGGCTGGGCCGAAGCCATTGCCCTGCGACGGGATGATCTCATCCCCAAGCATATCATTGCTGACGATATTTTGGCATCCATCAACTACCTGTCGCTGCGTGGCCGCCGGGGTGGGAACCACCGACGACATCGACCACCTGGGCAACCGCCGCCTGCGCTGCGTGGGCGAGCTGCTCCAGAATCAGCTTCGGGTTTCAGCCCGTCTGGAGCGGGTGATTCGGGAGCGGATGACGGTCCAGGATCTGGACTCGGTCACGCCCCAGAGCCTTATCAATATCCGGCCCGTGACGGCGGCCATCCGGGAGTTCTTCGGCTCTTCGCCCCTGTCCCAGTTCATGGACCAGACCAACCCCTTGTCGGAGCTGACCCATAAGCGTCGTGTCTCCGCCCTGGGCCCCGGCGGCCTCAGCCGGGAGCGGGCCTCCTTTGACGTCCGGGACGTCCACTACAGCCACTATGGCCGTATGTGCCCCATTGAAACCCCCGAAGGTCCCAACATCGGCCTCATCAACTACCTGGCCTCCTTTGCCCAGGTCAATGAGTACGGCTTTGTGGAAGCGCCCTTCCGGAAGGTGGACAAGGAAACCGGCTTTGTCACGGATACAGTGCAGTATATGACTGCCGACGTGGAAGACGATTACTATGTGGCCCAGGCCAATGAGCCCCCTGGATGAAAACGGCTGCCTGGCCAATGCCCGTGTCACCTGCCGCCACCGTAACGAGATCATCGAAGTGGACCGGAACACCATCGACTACATTGACGTGTCGCCCAAGATGATGTGCTCTGTGGCTACGGCATTCATTCCCTTCCTCCAGAACGACGACGCCAACCGTGCCCTCATGGGTGCGAACATGCAGCGTCAGGCCGTGCCCCTGATGGTGACCGAGGCCCCCATTGTGGCCACGGGCATTGGAGCACAAGTGCGCGCTGGACTCCGAGGTTGCATCAAGGCCCAGGGGGCCGGCGAGGTGACGGCAGTGTCCGCCACCAACATCACCGTGAAGTACGACAGCGGCGAGACGGTGACCCACAAACTCACCAAGTTTACCCGCTCCAACCAGGGCACCTGCGTCAACCAGCGCCCCATCGTAGAGGTGGGCCAGCGGGTGGAACCGGAGCAGATCATTGCAGACGGTCCAGCCTGCTCCCAGGGGGAAATTGCCCTGGGCAAGAACGTGCTCATCGGCTTTGTCACCTGGGAGGGCTACAACTACGAGGGACGCCATCCTGCTGAACGAGCGCTTGGTCCGGGAGGATGTGTTCACCTCCATCCACATTGAAGAGCACGAGACCGAGTCCCGGGACACCAAGCTGGGGCCCGAGGAGATCACCCGGGATATCCCCAATGTGGGCGAGGATACTTTGAAGGACCTGGACGAGAACGGCGTTATCCGCATCGGCGCCGAGGTCACCTCCGGCGACTATCTGGTGGGTAAGGTGACCCCCAAGGGGGAGACGGAGCTCACCCCGGAAGGAGCGCCTGCTCCGGGCTATTTTCGGAGAGAAGGCCCGGGAAGTCCGGGATACCTCGCTAAAGGTCCCCCATGGTGAGAGCGGCATCGTTGTGGATGTCAAGGTCTTCAAGCGGGAGAACGGCGACGAGCTCTGCCCGGACCGTCAACAAAGTGGTCCGGGTCTATGTCGCCCAGAAGCGCAAGATCAGCGTGGGCGACAAGATGGCGGGCCGCCACGGCAACAAGGGCGTTGTTTCCCGCATTCTGCCGCAAGAAGATATGCCGTTCCTGGAGGACGGCACGCCGGTTCAGATAGTGCTTAATCCGCTGGGCGTGCCCTCCCGTATGAATATGGGCCAGGTGCTGGAGGTCCATTTGGGATACGCCGCCAAGACGCTGGGCTGGAAGGTGGCCACCCCCATCTTCAACGGCGCGCACGCGCAGGACATCCAGGAGTGCCTGAAGATGGCCGGCCTCCGGGAGGACGGCAAGACTGTGCTCTATGACGGCCGTACGGGCGAGCCCTTCGACAACCTGGTTACCGTGGGTTACCCCTACTTCCTGAAGCTCCACCACCTGGTGGACGATAAGATTCATGCCCGGTCCACAGGTCCCTACTCCATGGTCACCCAGCAGCCTCTGGGCGGCAAGGCCCAGTTCGGCGGCCAGCGCTTTGGCGAAATGGAGGTGTGGGCGCTGGAGGCTTACGGCGCGGCTTACACCCTCCAGGAGATCCTCACAGTCAAATCCGACGACATTACCGGCCGTGTGAAGACCTACGAGGCCATCGTCAAGGGCAACAATGTGCCCAAGCCCGGTGTGCCCGGAGTCCTTCAAGGTGTTGGTGAAGGGAGCTCCAGTCTCTCTGCCTGGACATCCGGGTTCTGGACGAGGCCGGCAACAGAGATTGAACTGAGAGATGAGGACGAAGACGACGAGGCAATCTACTCCTCCGAGGACGAGACCTACGTCACCGATGAGCAGGAGGTCTTTGAATCCGGCTACAACGTGGACGAGGAGGGCCCAGAGGATATTATGGATGTGTTCAGCGAGCTGGCGGAGCCGGAAGACGGTGCGCTGGACAGCGAAGAATAAGGAGGCGTGATGATATGGCAAATGCCACCTTTGATGCAATTAAAATCGGAATTGCGTCCCCGGAGATGATCCGCCAGTGGTCTTATGGCGAGGTCAAGAAACCGGAGACCATCAATTACCGCACCCTGAAGCCGGAGCGGGACGGCCTGTACTGCGAGCGGATTTTTGGACCTACCAAGGACTGGGAGTGCCACTGCGGTAAGTATAAGAAAATCCGCTACAAGGGCAAGGTCTGTGACCGCTGCGGCGTGGAGGTCACCAAGGCCAAGGTCCGCCGGGAGCGCATGGGCCACATTGAGCTGGCCGCTCCTTGCAGTCATATTTGGTATTTCAAGGGCATTCCCTCCCGGATGGGCCTGATTCTGGACATCAGCCCCAAGGTTCTGGAGAAGGTTCTGTACTTTGCCTCCTATGTGGTCACGGATCCCGGCGATTGCCCCCTGGCCCGGAACCAGATCCTCTCGGAGAAGGAATACCGGGACATGCGGGAGAAATATGAAGACGATTTCAAGGCCGGCATGGGCGCCGAGGCGGTGAAAGAGCTGCTGGAGGCCATCGACCTGGACGAACTGTCTGCCCAGCTCCACAGCGAGCTGAAGGACGCCTCCGCCCAGAAGAAGCTGCGGATTGTGAAGCGGCTGGAGGTGGTGGAGTCCTTCCGCCAGTCCGGCAACAAGCCCAGCTGGATGGTGATGGACGTGCTGCCGGTAATTCCCCCGGACCTGCGTCCTATGGTTCAGCTGGACGGTGGCCGTTTCGCATCTTCCGACCTGAACGATCTGTATCGCCGTGTGATCAACCGGAACAACCGTCTGAAGCGGCTGCTGCAGCTGAACGCCCCGGACATCATCATCCGCAATGAAAAACGGATGCTTCAGGAGGCAGTGGACGCCCTCATCGACAATGGCCGCCGGGGCCGCCCGGTCACCGGCGCCAACAACCGGGCCCCTCAAGTCTCTGTCTGATATGCTCAAGGGCAAGCAGGGCCGGTTCCGTCAGAACCTTTTGGGCAAGCGGGTGGACTACTCCAGCCGTTCTGTCATCGTGGTAGGCCCGGAACTGAAGCTGTATCAGTGCGGCCTGCCCAAGGAGATGGCCATTGAGCTCTTCCGGCCCTTTGTGATGAAGAAGCTGGTGGCCGACGGCCTGGCCAACAACATCAAGTCCGCCAAGAAGATGATCGACAAGGGGCAAGACGGAAGTCTGGGACGCCCTGGAGGATATCATCAAGGATCGCCCGGTCATGCTGAACCGCGCGCCCACCCTGCACCGGTTGGGCATTCAGGCCTTTGAGCCGGTGCTGGTGGAGGGCCGGGCCATTAAGCTCCATCCCCTGTCTGCACCGCCTTCAACGCCGACTTTGACGGCGACCAGATGGCCGTGCATGTGCCTCTGTCGGCCGAAGCCCAGGCCGAAGCCCGGATGCTCATGCTCTCGGCCAACAACCTGCTCCGTCCCCAGGACGGCCAGCCGGTTACGGTGCCCACCCAGGATATGATTCTGGGCGCCTACTACCTCACCTATGTCCGCCTGGGCAAGGCGGGAGCGGGGGGCAGAGAAGTCTATGTGACAGACGCCGGAGACACTGACCTGCCCCGGGCCAGCTGGTGGACGCCGATGCGTTCCTGGCGCCAACAAGGCCGCCAAGGAAGCGGGCAAGCAGGAGGGCTGCCTTCCTGCCCAAGCACAGCTACTCCAGCGTGGAGGAGGCCATTGTGGCGTACGGCGATGGAGATGTGGGCCTGCATGCCCCCATTCGGGTCCGGTATGGCAAGGAAGTGGACGGGAAGATGGAGTACCGCCTCATCAACGCCACCGTGGGCCGCCTGATCTTCAACGAGCCCATTCCCCAGGACCTGGGGTTTGTGGACCGCTCTGTGCCGGGCCAGGAGTTTGGCCTGGAGGTGGACTTCCTGGTGGGTAAGAAGCAGCTGGGGAAGATCATCGACCGGTGTATCCGCAAGCATGGCTTCACCATCGCCACGGAGATGCTGGACCGGGTGAAGTCCTTGGGCTACAAATACTCCACCAAGGGCGCCATTTCCGTGTCCATTGCGGATATGAACATTCCCAAGGCCAAGTACACCCTCATTCGCCAGGCCGAGCAGCAGGTGGCTCAGATCGACCAGTATTTCAAGCGCGGCTATATCACCAACGACGAGCGCTATCGTCTGGTGGTGGAGCAGTGGGAGCAGACCACGAAAGAGGTCACCGACGCCCTGCAGGGGAACCTGGATCAGTACAACACCATTTATATGATGGCCGACTCCGGCGCCCGTGGCTCCATGAACCAGATCCGTCAGCTGGCCGGTATGCGCGGCCTCATGGCCGATACCTCCGGACGGACCATTGAGATCCCGGTAAAAGCCAACTTCCGGGAGGGCCTGTCTGTGCTGGAGTACTTCATCTCTTCCAGAGGCGCCCGGAAGGGCCTAACCGATACGGCTCTGCGGACTGCGGACTCCGGCTACCTGACCCGGCGTCTGGTGGACGTGTCCCAGGATATGATTGTCCGCATCCACGACTGCGGCACAACCCATGGCATTTGGGTGGGCGAAGTGGTGGAGAAGGGCCCACGTCATCGACACCTTCGGCAACCGCATCCGGGGCCGGTATCCAGTGAACGACATTGTGGATCCCGCGACCGGGGAAGTGCTGCTGTCCAGCACCAAGATGATGGACGAGAACGACGCCAAGATCCTGGACCCACAAGTGGGTCCAGGCCAACTCGACGGCGACCGCTGCACCTTTGACCCGGCGGTTGACGAGCATTTACACCGTCATGATCCGCACCGTTCTGACCTGCAAGGCCCACAGCGGTGTGTGCGCCAAGTGCTACGGCATGAACCTGGCCACCCAGCAGCCTGTCGGCCCCGGCGAGGCGGTCGGCATCATCGCGGCCCAGTCCATCGGCGAGCCCGGTACCCAGCTGACCATGCGTACCTTCCATACCGGCGGTCTGGCCGGCGGCGATATCACGCAGGGTCTTCCTCGAGTTGAGGAACTGTTCGAGGCCCGCCGTCCCAAGCGGATGGCCACCATCGCTGAGATCGGCGGCACGGTCCATTCGAAGAGACCAGCAAGGGCAGCCTGGTGAACATCGTCATCACCGCACCGACGGCGAGGTGAAGCACCTACGCAGTGCCTCCACCGGCCTGCTGGTGAAGGACGGCGACGTGATCGAGGCCGGCCACCAGCTGACCTACGGTGCGTTGAATCCCCACGAGGTGCTGCGCATCCGCGGCGCTGACGCCGTGTACAACTACCTGATCCAAGAGGTCCTGCGGGTGTACCGCCAGCAGGGAGTGGATATCAACGATAAGCATATCGAGATCATCGTCCGCCAGATGATGCGCAAGGTCCGTCTGGAGGACGCCGGCGACACCAAGCTGCTGGACGGCTCTATGGTGGACGTCCTGGAGCTGGACGACGCCAACGAGGAGATCGACCGCCGCAACGCCGCCGGTGAGCGGCAGGAGAACGGCGAGCCTCTGCGCCACGCCGTAGGCACCCAGCTGCTGATGGGCATCACGAAGGCATCTCTCGCCACGGACTCCTTCCTGTCCGCCGCCTCCTTCCAGGAGACCACCAAGGTCCTGACGGAGGCCGCCATCAAGGGCAAGGCCGACCATCTGGTGGGCCTGAAGGAGAATGTCATCATCGGCAAGCTGATCCCTGCCGGCACGGGCCTGACGGCCTACCACACCTTTGCTGAGGAGTTGGTTCCCGGCCCGGCGCCTGTTGAGGCCGCCCCGGAGCCCATTCCCGCAGAGCTGTGATTCGCCGGACATCCCGCAGACACAAGACCGGGAGAGAGCCTGACCGCTTGCGGTCAGGCTCTCTTTTCAGATGCCGGGCATCGAGAGGCGGGGTGAAGGAGACGCCCCGCAGCCCGGGGCTGAAACGGTTCTGCTGAGAAGCGGATGACCAACGCCCCCCTTTATTTAAAATATCAAAGCTCCCTTGTTCCCAGGCGCACTGCGCCGTATCCGGACGGCGGCCAGAAACGGCCCGGAAACAGGGAGAAGTTCTCCTAAGATGTCTCCAGGTCTGAACACCCTGAAGAACAAGACCACCGATCTGCCTTCTCCCCAGAAGAGAGGCGTGTGCACCGCCGTGAGAACCGCGACCCCCAAGAAGCCCAACTCCGCGCTTCGTAAGATCGCCCGTGTGCGCCTGACCAACGGCTACGAGGTCACCGCTTACATTCCCGGCGTCGGTCACTCCCTGCAGGAGCACTCCGTCGTGATGATCCGCGGTGGCCGTGTCAAGGATCTCCCCGGTGTCCGTTACCACATCATCCGCGGTACGCTGGATACCCAGGGCGTCTCCGGCCGTATGCAGGCTCGTTCCAAATACGGTGCCAAGCGGCCCAAGCAGAAGTAAGTCTGCGAACTGAGAGCTTTGCCGAATAGGTTTATATAGATGGCGGCCTCCGGGCCGCCGGGACGACCTCTTTGGCAGGCATCCACGGAAGGCTGCAATACGCCTTTTGAGTACCTATGAGATCATAGAATTATTATGAAGGAGGGAAGCATAGTGCCCAGAAGAGGTAATGTTCCCAAGAGAGAGATCCTGCCGGATCCCGTTTACGGCTCCGTCCTGGTCACCCGGCTGATCAATAGTGTCATGCTGGATGGCAAGAAGGGCGTGGCCCAGAAGGTGGTCTACGGTGCCTTCGACCAGATCAAGGAGAAGACCGAGAAAGACCCCATCGAAGTGTTCAACCAGGCCATGGAGAATATCATGCCCAGCCTGGAAGTCAAGGCCCGCCGTGTGGGCGGCGCCACCTATCAGGTCCCCATGGAGGTCCGTCCCGCCCGCCGCACGACCCTGGGTCTGCGCTGGCTGACGGCCTACGCCCGTTCCCGCAGCGAGCGCACCATGGCTGAGCGCCTGGCCGGCGAACTCATGGACGCCGCCAACAACACCGGCAGCGCCGTGAAGAAGCGCGAGGAAGTCCACAAGGCAGCCGAGGCCAACAAGGCGTTCGCCCATTTCCGCTGGTAAGTTAGGAGAAACAGTATGCCGAGAAAAACACCCCTTGAAAATACCCGTAATATCGGCATTATGGCTCACATCGACGCAGGCAAGACGACGACTACCGAGCGTATCCTGTTCTACACCGGCGTGAACTATAAGATCGGTGAGACCCATGATGGCACCGCCACCATGGACTGGATGGCCCAGGAGCAGGAGCGCGGCATCACCATCACGTCCGCCGCCACCACCTGCTACTGGTCCGGTTCCAAGAACCAGTTCAAGCCCACCCGGATTAACATCATCGACACTCCGGGCCACGTGGACTTCACCGTGGAGGTGGAGCGCTCCCTGCGCGTGCTGGACGGCTCTGTCACCGTGCTGTGCGCCAAGGGCGGCGTGGAGCCCCAGTCGGAAACTGTGTGGCGCCAGGCCGATAACTACAAGGTCCCCGGATGATCTATGTCAACAAGATGGACATCATGGGCGCCGACTTTCTACAACGTGTCTCAACATGATGCACGACCGGCTGAAGTGCAATGCAGTCCCCATTCAGCTCCCCATTGGCGCGAGGAGTCCTTTTAAAGGGGGTCATCGACCTGATCGAGATGACGCCTACATGTTCTATGATGATGAGCTGGGCAAGGATATGCGGGAGGAAGAGCCCATTCCTCGCCGACATGCAGGACCTGGCCGACGAATACCGGGAGAAGCTGATGGAAGCCGTCTCCGAGGTAGACGACGAGATCATGGAGCTGTACCTGGCCGGTGAAGAAGATTCCCATGGACCGGGATCCGTGCGGCCATCCGCAAAGGCCACCATCGACAACACCATGGTGCCCGTCACCTGCGGTTCCTCTTACAGAACAAGGGCGTCCAGGAAATGCTGGACGCTGTGGTGGACTACATGCCGTCGCCTCTGGATAAGAAGGGCGTCAAGGGCATCAACCCCGACGACCGAGGAGGAGGATTTCCGTCCTGCCTCCGATGACGCGCCCTTCTCGGCGCTGGCCTTTAAGATTGCCACTGACCCATTCGTGGGCAGCTGTGCTTCTTCCGCGTCTATTCCGGCCATCTGGCCACCGGCACCTCCGTGATGAACTCCACCAAAGCACGCCAGAGAGCGTCTGGGCCGGATTCTGCAGATGCATGCCAACCACCGGGAAGACATTGACATGGTGTATTCCCGGTGACATTGCCGCCGCAGTGGGTGTGAAGAACACCACAACCGGCGATACCTTCTGCGATGAAGACCATCCCATCATTCTGGAGTCCATGGTGTTCCCGGATCCTGTGATCCGGGTGGCCATTGAGCCCAAGACCAAGGCCGGCCAGGAGAAGATCATTGCCCTGGCCAAGCTGGCAGAGGAAGACCCCACCTTCAAGACCTACACCGATGAAGAAACCGGACAGACCATTATTGCCGGTATGGGTGAGCTGCATCTGGAAATCATCGTCGACCGGCTCCTGCGCGAGTTCAAGGTCGAAGCCAATGTCGGTGCGCCCCAGGTCGCTTACAAAGAGACCATCCGCAAGGCTGTGGACCAGGATACCAAAGTATGCGCGTCAGTCCGGCGGTAAAGGCCAGTACGGTCACGTTAAGATCCAAGTGGAGCCCAACGAGGCCGGGCAAGGGCTACGAGTTCATCAACAGCCATCGTGGGCGGCGCCATCCCCAAAGGAGTATATCCCTGCGGTCGACGCCGGCATCCAGGGCGCCATGCAGGCCGGCGTGATGGCTGGCTTCCCCTTGGTGGACGTGAAGGTTACGCTGTTTGACGGCTCCTTCCACGAGGTGGACTCCTCTGAAATGGCCTTTAAGATTGCCGGTTCCATGGCGTTTAAAGAGGCCTGCGGAAGGCAAGTCCTGCCATTTGGAGCCCATTATGAAGGTCGCCGTGGTGGTTCCCGACGACTACATGGGCGACGTCATCGGCGACATTTCCGCCGCCGGGGCAACATCCTGGGCATGATCCCCCGCAACGGCGCCACCCAGATTGACGCCAATGTGCCCTTGGCTGAGATGTTCGGTTATGCGACTGACCTCAGAGTAAGACCCAGGGCCGTGGCCAGTACTCCATGGAGCCCAGCCACTATGAGGAGCTGCCCAAGTCTAAGAGCGAGGAGATTGTGGAGAAACTCAAGCGCGCACGCGGATAAATTTTTCTTGCCTTTCTGCCGAATCTGTATACAATAGAGGCAGTTCGGGCTGTAACGTCACTTATCTTTATTTCACGTTTCAGAAATAGTAACAGGAGGATTTTTCAATGGCTAAGGCAAAATTTGAAAGAACGAAGCCCCATGTAAACATCGGCACCATCGGCCACATCGACCATGGTAAGACGACCCTGACCGCTGCCATTACCAAGTACCTGGCCTTCTCTGGGCAAGGCCAGTTTGAGGCCTACGACTCCATCGATAAGGCTCCCCGAGGAGAAGGCGCGTGGTATCACGATTAACACCGCGCACGTGGAGTACGAGACCGAGAAGCGGCACTACGCCCATGTGGACTGCCCGGGCCACGCCGACTATATCAAGAACATGATCACCGGCGCTGCCCAGATGGACGGTGCAATCCTGGTTATCGCTGCTTCCGACGGCCCTATGGCTCAGACGAAGGAGCACCTGCTGCTGGCCCGTCAGGTCGGCGTTCCCGCTATCGTTGTTTACCTGAACAAGTGCGATCAGGTCGATGACGAGGAGCTTCTCGAGCTCGTCGAGATGGAAGTCCGCGAGACCCTGTCCTTCTACGGCTTCCCGGGCGACGATACCCCCATCATCCGCGGCTCCGCGCTGAACGCTCTGTCCTGGGAATCCAACGACCCCAACGCTCCCGAGTATGCCTGCATCAAGGAGCTCATGGACGCCGTGGATGACGACTATATCCCCACTCCCGACCGGAAGGCCGATCAGCCCTTCCTGATGCCCGTGGAAGACGTCTTCACCATCTCTGGCCGTGGTACCGTTGCGACCGGTCGTGTCGAGCGTGGCGTCATCAAGAAGAACGAGCCCGTGGAAATCGTTGGTCTGCGTGAAGACAAACGAACACCGTCGTCACCGACATCGAAATGTTCCACAAGCTGCTGGACTACGCAGAAGCCGGCGACAACATCGGCGCTCTGCTCCGCGGCGTTGACAAGAAGAGCATTGAGAATAAAAATATTTTGAGGAGGTACGAAACTATGAGAAGTCGGATGAGGAAGGTCCTTGCCTTGGTTCTTTGCGCCGCGCTGGCCCTGTGCATTGCTGGGCCAGTTGGGGTGCAAGCTTCTCCACGTCCGGTGGGAGAACGCCAGGATGCGGAGCATTGTGTGTACGCCAAAGCCAATGAGACTACGTTTGTCCCTGCTGGATATACATATATCTACCAAGGGGAAGGGGACAGACAATTCACCCGGTGGCCAACCACGACATGTATATCACAGGGCGAATTCTGTCCGCAGCCGAGGCCAAGGAATTGGCGGCGCTCTCAAGTGGTGACGCCGGATATCTCACGACAGAAGACGGCTCTGCTGTGACCTGCCAGGAATTTGACGCCAAAGAGGCCGCTGCTTATTCCAAGGCTGTTCAGGAAATTTTAAGCGGCGTCCAGGTGGAAGATGGCCAGAAGCTCAGCCTCCTGACGGAGCCCTATGCTCCTTCCGCCATGGTCCGCGTGATGATCACCTTTGAGGCAGACGCTGTCAGTCAGATGGACACCATGCAGGTTCATTTGGGCCAGGACCTGGGAGCGGCGGAACGCAATGCCATGCAGACTGTAAAAAGCAGCAGCAGGTGATGACGCAATCCATCGGCCGGAAGCTGGGGTATGACATTCAGGTTTCCGAGAACTTCACTCTTCTGACCAACGCCGTTTCCGCCACCGTGAAGTACGCAGATCTGGCGGCTATCAACCGGATGGATGGTGTGAAAAAGGCGTTCCTGATGCCCAGCTATACCATTCCCGAGATTCACGCAACAACGGTAAGCGGTGGGATTTCTCCCAATTTGAAGTACACCGGTCCTCTTATGGGGGCAACTGGCGCCTGGAACCTAGGGTATGCGGGCCAGGGTATGAGTGTGGCCATCATCGACACCGGCCTGTGCTTTGAGAATTCTTCGTTTACCATCGAACCCAAGGATCAGAGCCTGGTTGCCTTTGACAAGGCTGCCATTGGGGACCTTCTGGCCGCCAATGTCTTTTTGCATGCAGAGACCCTGACGGAAGGGTTGACGGCAGATCAGGTATACTACAGCAGCAAGATTCCCTATGGCTACAACTATGGCGACGGGGAGGCCAATTTTTGGTTCCGATGACGAGACCATGTTTGGCCACGGCACCCATGTGGCCGGAATTGTAGCCGGCAATCTGGTGGATGAGGCCAAGGAAGAGTTCCAGATGGACTCCATGGGCATTGCCCCGGAGGCACAGCTGGTGGTGATGAAGGTCTTTGACAACAGCGGCAACTGCTATCTGGATTATCTGGTGTCCGCCATTGAAGACGCCATCATCCTGGGTGGATTGCGCCAACCTTCCTGGGCGCGTCCTGCGGCCCCGTGTACTACGAAGGGGTGACAGAGGGGATATGATGCCGCTTTACGCGGCCGGCATCAATGTGGTGGTCTCCGCTGGCAACGACGCTTTCCACCGCGTATAACAGCTACTGTCGCTTTGATATGCGGTTTTTGAGCTATACGAGTATGAGGATGTGCCAGAGGGAATGGGATTCCGGGACAGACTGGTTTCTCAGGTGCTGCTGTTTACGGATTCTTTGGAAGAGGCCCAGGGAAGCTGGTATTTGTCCCCTTTGAGGGCGGCAATGCCGACAGCGTAGTCTCTGCAGCGGCGGCGGCGAAGGCCGCAGGAGTCCTGCTCTATGGTCCGACTCCCACGAATGGGGAAGAATATCACTATGAATTGACCCAATTTGATGTACCAGTAGCGTCGACTGACCAGAGCCAATATCAGTGGATGCTGCAACAGGACCCGGAGGGGGGCCTGCTGCGGGTGGACGATCTCTGGAATCCCTCGGCCGCTGCCGGTGAGATGTCCAGCTTCTCCTCTTGGGGCCCCACCGACGGCCTCACCCTGAAGCCTGAGATCACCGGCATTGGCGGCAATGTATTTTCTGCGTACTATGGGGATTATTTCGCGGTGGCTTCCGGCACCTCCATGTCCTCTCCGGCAGTCGCTGCCACGGCGGCGCTGGTGAAGCAGTATCTGAAAACCACAGGCATGGACGAGGACCAACTGGCACATGCAGTCAATTGCCTGCTGATGAGTACTGCGACGCCCATCCTGGATGAAGCCCACGGGGTGTATTATCCGGTCCGCCGCCAGGGCGCAGGGGTTGGCTAATGCGGCGGCAGCCATTGCTTCCCAGGCGTATATTCAGGTGAAAGACACCAACAAAGCCAAGCTGCAGGTGGTCAGCAATGCCCCAAATGGTCAGATTACGGTACCGGCCAATGCAACTGCCGACGTCACAGTGACGGTGACCCTGTCGGAGGCTGACCGGGCGTACATCGATGAGCGGTTCCCCTATGGTTCCTACGTGGAGGGGTTTGTGCAGCTGCTGAGCGACAGCACACCCAATCTGAGCGTTCCATTCCTGGCCTTCTACGGCGACTTTGGCGAGGGCCCAGTCCTGGAAGAGGGACCTATGACACGCTCTCTTGGGCGGTGAGCATGCATACACCACGGCCGACCAGTTCCACAATGCCATCTGGACGTCTGTGCCCGCTTATTCCACAGAGGAGCTGGCTGGCTTTACGCAGAAACACTATTTGGGAGACAGCAGAGGCCGGGACAATGAGAAGGTGCCGGTTGACGACCTGCCGGATCTTCCCGGCATGGGATATATGCCCTTCTACTCGGAGAATGCCGGTCTTTCTCCCAATGGCGATGGCGTCATGGACGATCTGAATTTGGGCCTGGGCCTGAAGCGGAACGCCAAGGCCATTCACTATACAGTGACCGATTTGTCCACGGGCAAGGTGCTGCTGGACCAGACCACGGAATTTGTATCGAAGACCTATTACAGCGATAGCTACAATACTGTGGTATACGGCGGAGCCTTCGCGGAAGACGCCCTGTCTCTGGATTGGCTGTATCCGATCGTGGAGCTGGACTGGGACGAGGACGGCGTGACGGATTATGCGTATTATGATACCGACAACTGCCTGCTGGAGGAGAATACCTGGGTTTCCATCCAGGCCCAGGTCATTCCGGAATATGAATCCGCAACGGCAAATGCCAACGATACGGTCACATTCACGCTGTACATTGACACATCCGCACCCCCTGAGCCCGGAGAACTTCATCTTTACAGACCGCAACATCATGGCTGCCGGAATTCGGAGGAGAAGAACACGACGGCATGTACCATGTGGTCACGAAGATGGATGAGTACTGGTTTATGGACTACGAAATGAGCATCAGCCTGGATTATGACGAGGAGTCCGGAAAATGGATGGGCATGATCTTCACCGGTACCTATGCGTCTAACACGCCGGCAAAGGGCGAGATGGGCATCGGGGACAGTGGTTTCTATCCCTTTAACGCAAATTCCAAGTTTATGTATTTGGGCTATGACTATGCAGGCAATGTCTCGGCCTATGAGCTCCAAGGCGGTGAATACCTCTTGGATTGGATTGATCTGAAGCCCGGATACGGTGTTCCTGCGACCTGGAGATACGATGACCGTGGAAAATGTGGTGGAGCATTCCTTCGGTGTGGAAGCATCCTGGTTGCTTTCCGATGACACGGTGGCAGAGATTGTGGAATCCGACGGCAGCTCTTGCGTCATCCGCGGCCTGAAGCCAGGCGAAGCGCAGGTCAGCGCTGGTTTCAACGACTACCGGAAGGCCGTCACCGTCACAGTGATTGATCCGGATGTGGCTGGCCGCTACACCGACATTGGCAACCACTGGGCCAAGGACAGCATCGAAGCAGCCTGACTCTGGGCTTCTTCCAGGGCACCAGCTCCACCACCTTCAGTCCTGAGAAGACACTGACCCGAGCGGAAATGGTGACCGTCCTGTACCGGATGGCGGGTACACCGGAAGCGACAGCTACGAATCCCTTCCGGGATGTGGCCCCCGACCGGTGGTATACCGACGCAGTCACTTGGGCGGCTGCCAACGGAATTGTCCTGGGGAAAACAGCCGACCGCTTTGATCCCAACGCGCCGGTGACCCGGGAGCAAATTGCCTCCATTTTGTACCGCTATGCCACCTACCTGGGCATGGATGTTCTGCCCGGAGTGAGCTGAGCGGCTATAGTGATGCCGGCAAAATCAGCAATTACGCCAAAGAGGCCATGTCTTGGGCAGTGGCCACCGGTCTCATCCATGGAATGACCCATGCGGTTCTATCCCCCGGCGGCTCCGCCACCCGCGCCCAGGCGGCCACCTTGGCCATTCGGTTCCGGGGCCTGTAACTCCATTTCACTTAATGATATAACCATCAGGAGGGGGCTGCCGCACTGCGGCAGCCCCCATAGTCTGTGCATCGACCCTGCTTCATGGATTTGCCGTGACTGGATGGATATGGGGCCTTCAAATTTCGCCGGATTTCTGCTATAATAAAACAAAAAGAGGCAAAAGCCGTCAGGGGAATCTGTATGTCCATCGATGTATTGCAGGAGAGAATCCGCGCCCTAAAAAAATCCCACCATGGTGGGGGGGCTGGATCCGACGCCGGAGGTGGGTATTTGCTGGAGGAGGCCCGTGCAGGAGCTGGGGCGACGCCTGTCGCCACCAGCCGCGGCCTGGGCGTGGTTCTGCCGGGAGCCGCTGGAGGGCCTGCGGATGTGGTCCCGGCGGTTAAGGTGCAGAGCGCCTGCTTTGATGTGCTGGGCAGCGCCGGTACTGCGGCAATGCAGAGATTCTGCCTATGCACGGGATCTGGGCTATTATGTCCTCCTGGACAGTATGCGGGGGGATGTGACTGACATTGCCCAGCGCTGTGCCCAGGCGGTCTTTGGCACGGTGGAGGAGGCTGGGCCGGGTTATCAGCCCTATCCCTGTGACGCTGCCGTACTGCCGGGATGGGGGAAAGAGCCTGTTCATCCTGGTCAAAACCTCCAATCGCTCTTCGGTGGAGGTGCAGGATTTGCTCTCTGGGGGCCGGCTGGTCCACACGGCCATGGCGGACCTGGTGAATCGCTGGGGGGAGAGCTCTGGGGCAAATACGGCTATTCCCAGGTGGCCGCCGTGGTGGGCGCGCCCTATCCGGAGATTCTCAGAAGCCTGCGGGCCAAATACGACCGGATGTTCTTCCTGGTTCCCGGCTATGGCGCTCAGGGAGGCACAGCAAAAAGTGTCCAGCACGCCTTTGACCGCTTCGGCCATGGCGCCGTGGTCTGCGCTGCCCGGAGCATTCTGGGTGCGTGGAAGAAAGACGGGGGAGAGGGCCGGGACTATGTGGAAAGGGCCGTGCAGGCGGCGGAAAAAATGAAAAAGGACCTTGGAAAATATATCGTAGTAATGTGAGGAATCCTATGACGACGATTTATCTGGTGCGCCACGGGGGAGGCGGAGGGCAATGCCTTCCGCCGCATCCATGGCCAATATGACAGCTTGCTGACACCCACCGGTTTTCGCCAGGTGGAGGCGTTGGCCCGGCGTTTCCGGGAAATTCCTGTGGACGCCTGTTTTTCCAGCGATCTGACCAGGACCAGTCTGACGGCCCGGGCGGTGTACGTTCCGCAGAAGTTGCCCTTGTATCGGGACCCTGCTTTTCGGGAAATTTGCCTGGGTTCCTGGGAGGATCTGACGTTTGGCTACCTGGAGCGGTTTGAACCGGAGGCCATCGCCTGCTTCCGCAAGGACCCTGTTTCCTGGCATATCCAGGATGGGGAGGACTTTGAAACCTATACCAGCCGGTTTATCCGGGGATGAAAGCGGCCGCTTCCCCGCTTCCCGGGGAAGCGCATTGCGATTTTTGCCACAGCGCCGTACTCCGGGGGTGCTCATGGAGCTGTTTTTCCAGCGGGATGTGAACCGGGTTCCCTACTGCGACAATACGGCAGTGTCGAAGCTGTTTTGGGATGGGAAGACGTTTACCTATGAATTCCTGAACGACAGCAGTCACCTGCCGGAGGACTTGAAGCACACCCGTCAGGATCCCGGCGAGAGCCGAAACCTGTGGTTTCAGCCGCTGGAGGGGCGGTCAACCCAGGGCCTGCCCCAGCCGCCAGAGGGAAGCGTCTCCTATCTGGCTGTGCTGGAGGATGCCCCTGTGGGTCTGGTTAGCCTGGACCGGGCCCAGGGGCAGGTGACCAGGCTGTTTCTTCAGGAAGCATGTCGGGGGGAGCGGGATGGAGGAGCAGCTTCTGGGCCAGGCGGTCAGGCTGCCTGCGCAAATGGGGGCATCGCACCCTGTACATCCGCAGACAGGACGCGGAACCGGGCGGTTTCCTGGACCGGTATGGGTTCCAGACAGAGGGAGAGCGCCTGAAATATCACCTGGATTCGGGTATGTATTGCTGGAACTAGCAGCAGGGCCTTTTTGCAGAATGTTCCGCAAAAACCCTGCTGACAAATACAGGTTTTCCCTTGCTGTCTGCGATGCAATTACCGTCTGGAACCCTGCACCTGACCGCCGATGGTGGTGCCGGTGCTCTCAGAGGGGATGCTTGCTTTCGTGGTTCTCGGTGCTGCCGGTACCGTTGGGATGGCCGGTCTCCGTGTGGTTTTTCTGAGGCGCCGGTGTTGTCGGTGGGGTTGTGCGGTCCGGTGGATTCGTTGCCGGTGTGCCGACTCTCCCCGGTTGCGTCGTTGATTGTGGGAAGGGTAGCTACGTTGGTGCCGTTGGTTCCATCCACGATACCGTCATTTCTCCTCGAGACATTGCCGTTGTCACAGCCAGTGAGGAGCAGAGCCGCCAGAGCCAGTGCCATGGTCAAAATCGATGCTTTTTTCACTGAAATTCCTCCTTTCCATTCTGACTGGGGTCGTATTTGCAGGTTTCAGAATTTTCATACGGAAATCTGGGGAAATTCATAGCCGGTCAGGCTGGCAGAGATGGAAATGTTTGGCAGATTGGTTGGAACGCAGAATTTTCGGACCTGGAATGGCGTTGCCTTTGTAATTTTACCTGGGAAAAAAAATCCGAATCCGGGTTGCTATTTCGGGCGGAACACTGTATAATGAAAACGTTGAAAAAAAAGAGAAGGAGACTGGCAATGAAGAAAGTTTCGGTCAAAAAAAGGAGCCGCCTGTATGGCTTGTCTGGAGTGTGTCCGGGCTTGTTCAGAGGCCTTCTACAAGGAATTCCATCAGGATAAGGCCTGTATCCAAATTGTGGAAAAGAACGGAGCCCCGAAGCCTCTGACCTGCATCCAGTGTGGCAAGTGCGCCAAGGCATGTGAGGCCGGCGCCATTACCCAGAATCCCAAGACGGGTGTGTACATGATCAACAAAAAGCTCTGCACCGGCTGAGGGAAGTGCGCAGAAGTCTGCCCCTTCCACGTCATGGTTTCCCTGCTGTTTCCGGCGCCACAGCAGGCAAGTGTATCGCCTGTGGCATTTGTGTCAAGAGCTGCCCCATGGAGATCCTGGAGATTGTGGAAAAATAGTCCATAAAAAACCTCCCGCCAAACATGGCGGGAGGTTTTTTATCCAGGGGGATGGGCAAAAGTTTCCGACGATTTTTGGTATTTAAGTGCCCCCTTATCAGGCAGATGAGGCGTGTTTTACGGCAACGCTGAAGAGTCCATTTATGCACTGCATTGGTATCTCGCTGTAGGGGCGGACCTATGTGTCCGCCCGTGGTAGGCATTGCGCATTCGCCGAACATGGATGGGAAATGTACGATGTTTCCTCCGTGCGGACACACGGGTCCGCCCCTACGGGGAATCGGGAGGATGGGCAAAAGTTCCCGACGATTTTTGGTAGTTTAGTGCCCCCCTTGTCAGGCAGATGAGGCGTGTTTTACGGCAACGCCGAAGAGTCCATTTATGCACTGCATTGGTATCTCACTGTAGGGGCGGACCTATGTGTCCGCCCGTGGTAGGCATTACGTATTCGCCGAACATGGATGGGAAACGTACGATGTTTCCGCTGGGCGGACACACGGGTCCGCCCCCTATGGGGAATCGGGAGGATGGGCAAAAGTTTCCGACGATTTTTGGCGTTTTGATGCCCCCCCCTGCCAGGCAGATGAGGCGTGTTTTACGGCAACGCTGAAGAGTCTATTTATGCACTGCATTGGTATCTCGCTGTAGGGGCGGACCCATGTGTCCGCCCGTGGTAGGCATTGCGCATTCGCCGAACATGGGTGGGAAACGTACCATGTTTCTACTAGATGGACTCGTGGGCTCCCCCGCACAGCAAAACGGAAATGCAAAATAATTGGCCGGAGGGGTCAGCCTTTGGATGCATCCTGGACTGGATCGAGGGAATGCAGCTGCTCTGGTGGCAAATGATTTTCCCTGGATGCATCCCGCTTTTTCTAATTTTCCCTTGCTATTGGATGCGGCATCCGCTATAATAATTGGGATAATAGGCTTTTTGTGTGTTGGTTGGCATCGCGTTGCCCCACGGCCTCATTGGGATATTCGGCTGTATGGCAGCCAGGAGGGAGTATCATATATGAAGGCACTGCTCGAAAGTTTCAATGAGTTCATCCGGCTGCTGCAGACCATGCAGCTGGCGGATGTGATAGACATTTTTACTGGTGACCTTTTGGTATACCATGGAATTCAGATGATTCGCACCAGCAACACGGCCCGGATTGCCAAAGCCGTGATTTTTCTGTTGCTGCTGTCCTGGGTAACGGATTTGCTGGAGATTCATGTTTTAAATTATTTGCTGGGTCGGGTTCTGGAGTTGGGGCTCATTGCCCTGGTGGTGCTGTTCCAACCGGAGCTCCGCCGGGCGGTGGAGAAGGTGGGCGGCGCCAGCTTGAAGGAGCTGATCAGTCCCAGGGAGCGCAGCAAGGAAATCAATGACGTCATCGCCCAGACAGTCATGGCCTGCGAGGCCATGGCCCGGGAAAAAGTCGGTGCATTGATGGTATTTGAGCGGGCCAGCCGACTGGATGAGTATTTCAAAACCGGGACGCTCATTGACGGCCGGGTTTCTGAGCAGCTGATTCGGAATATCTTTTTCTTTCCGAAAGCGTCTCTTCACGACGGCGCCATGATCATTCAGGGACGGCCGGGTGACGGCGGCGGGCTGTGTCCTGCCACTGTCTGAGAACAACCACCTGAGCGCCGACTTGGGCACCCGCCACCGGGCCGGCGTGGGAGTCAGCGAGCTGACGGATGCCGTGGTGGTGATTGTCTCCGAGGAGACCGGTACCATCTCCGTGGCGGTAGGCGGCATGCTGAAGCGGCACCTAGCCCCCAGACGCTGCAGCGCCTGCTCACCAATGAGCTGGCGCCGGCGGAGGAGGAGGGAAAGAAGAAGGTCCCTCTGCCGCACTGGTTCAAGGGAAAGGGTGGAAAAGGATGAGCGCCATGAAAAGTAAGTTACCTGCTCTGCTGCTGTCACTGGTTGTGGCCATGGGACTGTGGCTCTATGTGGTCACCTCTGTCAGCCCGGAAAGTGACCAGATTTATTCCGGTATCCCGGTGGTGTTTGAGAATGAAACCTCCCTGCTGGACCGGGAGCTCATGCTGGTGTCCGGGGAGAATGCCACAGTGTCGGTGCGCCTGTATGGTAAGCGGGCCAACTTAAATCGGCTCAATGCTTCTAATATCATTGTGACGGTGGACCTGAGGGCCGTGACGGAGCCGGGAAAGTATGAGCTGGAGTATAAGGTCTCCTATCCCTCAGGCATCACCAACGTCAGCCTGGACAAGCGGGTGACGCCCACCGTCTCGGTGGAGGCGGTGCGGTTTGAAGAGAAGGATGTGCCGGTGAAGCTGGTGTTTCAGGGAAAGCAGGAGGAAGGCCTGATTCTGGACCAGGAGCAGGCGGTGCTCAGCGCGTCGACCGTCCATGTCTCCGGGGCCAAGGGATGAGGTGGACCAGGTGGCAATGGCGGGCATTGTCATTGACCGCACCGGCCTGCGGGAGAATTTGGTGGGCGACTTTGTGTATACGCTTATGGACCAGAATTCCCAGCCGGTGGACGGCCCCATGTGCAGACGGATACCGGGGAAATTCACCTGGAGCTGCCGGTGGAGCACATCAAGGAAGTCCCCCTGCGGGTGGAGCTGGTGGACGGCGGCGGCGCCCGGGCAGATATCAATGCGGTTCTGCAAAATTGAACCGGAAACCATCAACATTTCCGGCTCTGAGGAGGCGCTGAAGTCCGTGACGGAGGTGCTCCTGACCAGCATCAATTTGGGCGAGGTGGATACGACCAAGGGTCTGGAGACTTCGGTGGAAATCAAGCTGCCAGACAACCTCACAGACCGTTCCGGCGTCACGGAGGCCAAGGTCACGGTGCAGCTTAGAGGCCTTATGACCAAGACCCTGACCCTGACCCGGGATCAGATTGAGCGGCTCCATGTGCCAGAGGGGATGCGGGCGGACAATTTGACCCAGATGCTGGATGTGACCTTCCGCGGTCCTGCGTCGGATCTGGAAACCTTGACGGTGGAGGATGTCATCCCCACGGTGGACTTTTCCGAGGCCAAGGCCGGCACATATACCCTGCCGCTGTCCTTTACCATCAACGGAACAGACCGGGGGGGGCATATGGCAACAAGTACAACGTGACCGTGATGCTCTCGGAAGCAAGCAGCGCCCAGACGGAGCCAGAAACGGGGGAGTGAGACCGGGATGGAACAGATCGTCACAGTCCGCGCCCTGTATGACGACGGTACGGCAGAGATTGTGTGCCGCCGGGCTTCGGCTTGCAGCGGAGACTGCGGCCACTGCGGCGGCTGTACAGATGCCCAGACGGTGCTGGCCCGGGCGAATAATCCCATAGGCGCCAAACCCGGGGACCGGGTGGTGGTGCAGTCTGCCTCCAGCCAGGTGCTGGGCGCGGCGGTGGTGGTGTATCTGCTGCCCTTGCTGCTCCTGCTGGGGGATATGGCTTGGCCCGGGGCGTGGGCGCGGCGGTTGGATTTGCCCTGGGGCTCCTCCTGGCGGTCTGGATGGACCGGCGGCGGGCTCGGAAGGGCAGGCTCCTTTACACCGTTTCGTCTTTTGCAGAGGATCCTCGGGAAGAACCATGAGGGAATCGTTGCTCCTGGCGTTGCCGGAGCAGTGGGAAAAATCGAATGAGAAGGGAACTATGACCTTGATGAAAAGTATGACCGGCTATGGCCGGGCGGTGGAGACCGCGATGGGTCGGGAATTTACCGTGGAAGTGCGGGCGGTGAACAACCGCTATCTGGACTGCACCGTGAAGTTGCCCCGGAGCCTGACTTTTGCAGAGGACAGCGTGAAGCAGCGGGTGAAGTCCGCAGTGGCACGGGGAAAGGTGGATGTGCTCGTTTCTGTGGGCGCCGCCTCCGGTGACCCGGTTCAGGTGAGCCTAAACCGGCCGGTGCTGGAGGGATACCTCCAGGCGATGCGGGCCATGGTGAAGGACTATGGCGTCCGGGATGACATCAGCGCCGCGGCCCTGGCCCGGCTGCCGGAGGTCTTCCTGGTGGAAAAACCCAAAGAGGACGAGGACCAGCTCCTTTCCGCGCTGCTTCAGGTGGTGGATCGGGCGCTGGCTGCCTTTGACGCTATGCGCGTGGCGGAGGGCGCTGCCATGGAGGCGGATTTGCGCAGCCGCCGGCAAACCATTTTGGAGCTGGTGGCCCAGGTGGAAGCGGGTTCGCCCCAGACCGTGGCCGACTACCGGGCGCGGCTGGAGGCCAAAATGCAGGAGGTCCTGGAGCGCACAGGGGTGGATGAGAGCCGGATTCTTCAGGAGGCGGCGATTTTCGCCGACAAGGTGGCGGTGGATGAGGAGACGGTTCGCCTCCGCAGCCATTTGGCCCAGATGGAGGCCATGCTGTCCGCCGGTGGGCCCATGGGCCGGAAGCTGGATTTCCTTCTGCAGGAGATGAATCGGGAGGCCAACACCATCGGTTCCAAATGCACGGATCTGCGGCTGGCCCAGGTGGTCGTGGAGATCAAGGCGGAGCTGGAGAAAATCCGGGAACAGATCCAGAATATGGAGTGAGCCGGCCAGTGCTCCGCTGCCGGGAGATTGTTCCGGCGAAGCAGGAGGGGCCACTGACCCTAAACGCCGCTCAGGCGGCCGCCTATGACGTCCTGGCGGGCA
>VOFI01003804.1_pt1 | contig 23743 bp, 35 predicted proteins | sample 5384131 | NCBI WGS metagenome assembly VOFI01 (sample SAMN12384728, study PRJNA508395) | human gut metagenome | isolation source: healthy gut H | host: Homo sapiens | reverse complement strand
CGGTAACCGTACTGGGGCTGACCTTTGCCAATAATGATGAACGGCGCGAGTATTTCCGTACCGAACTGCGCCGCAAACTGCCCGAACTGCGCAACATAGAGGGCTTCCCGATTGGCGAAGACGATGACATCATCGCCCTTTCCGACCCTCCTTATTATACCGCTTGCCCGAACCCTTGGCTCAACGATTTTATCGCAGAATGGGAAGCGGAGAAAAAAGACCTCGAAGCAAAAGGATTGAGAAAAACGGACTTCGAGGTGACTGAACCGTATTCTGCTGATGTAAGCGAGGGAAAAAACAACCCGGTTTATACAGCTCATACTTACCATACAAAAGTACCACACCCTGCCATTATGCGATATATCTTGCATTATACGCAGCCGGGTGATATTATATTCGATGGCTTTTGTGGTACGGGTATGACTGGCGTGGCAGCGCAGGCTTGTGCTAAATCTAATAATGAATGGCATTCAAAAATAGAAAGCGAGTTTGTTAATTCGGTAGGACATAAGCCTAAATGGGGAAAAAGACATGCTATTTTGTGGTGATTTATCACCATATGCATCGATGATCTCGAACAACTATAATTCTCCTACTGACATTTCACTTTTGAAAAGTGAAACGCAACGTATCATGAATGAATTGAAAGATGAATGTGGGTGGATGTATACAACTCTGCACGACAATAAACCTATTGGTTGCATTAACTATATGGTTTGGAGTGATGTGGCAATATGTCAAAAATTGTGGTAAGGGAATTCATCTATTGGGATTCTGCTATGAGTAAAGAGAAAGAAGGATTATTAGATAATTTCGAATGTCCTTATTGTAAATGTTCTCACACAAAAGCAACTGCTAAACGTTCATTTCAAACTGTCTATGACGATGTTATTGACGACGTAGTCAATGTCATTAAGCATGTTCCAGTAGTAATGGTTTATACTGTAAAAGGTAAACATATCGAGCGTGAACCATTAGCTTATGATATTGATTTGTTGAAGAAAAATAGACCAACATCCGATTGATACTAAATATATTCCTATTCAACTTTTGCCTGAAGGCTACAATACAGAGCAGCCTAAAAAAACACAAGGGTATTTTTATGTACATCAGTTTTATACTCGAAGAAACTTAATTGCATTATCAATTCTATTCAAGAAGATATATGAATCAAAGTATCCGAGTAAATTGATGTTCCTGTTTACTGCGATGATAGGCAGGTCAACAAAAATGCAAAGAGTTCATATAAACAACTATTTTCATGGTGGCGGTGGATGGAATGCGGGTAACCTCAAAGGGACTCTTTATATTCCTCCTTTCCCAGTTGAGACTTCTGTACTTGAGCAAATAGGAGACAAATTACGTCTTCTCTTAAAAGCTGAACCATATTTGCCCCATAGCTCTGACAACGTCATACAAGTTGCTTCAGCATTAAAACAGAATATGTACACAAATAGTGTTGACTACATTTTTACCGATCCTCCATTTGGAGCTAATATTAATTACTCTGAATTAAACAGTTTGCCTGAGGCTTGGCTAAAGTGACAACAAACAATGAAACAGAAGTAATAGAAAATTCGGCACAAGGTAAAAGTTCTGCATTTTATCATAATGAAATGCAGAAGTGCTTTTCTGAATATTATCGTATTTTGAAACCTGGCAGGTGGATGACTGTAGAGTTTAGTAATACAAAAGCAAGTGTATGGAATTTTATACAGAGTGCTATAACATCTGTAGGTTTCATTATTGCTAATGTCGCTTCTCTTGACAAAAAACAAGGGTCATATAAATCTGTAACCACAACCACAGCCGTTAAGCAAGATCTTATTATTTCTTGTTTTAAGCCGAGCGAGAAGTTACTTGCACATTTCGAGAATATGAGGCAGTCGGACGACAACCAAAATATATTTGTCAGCACACAATCGTTTATCGAAGAACTGCTGACACGTCTTCCCGTGATTATTGTCAACGAGAAGAAGACAACTGCTGTTGTGGAGCGCAGCCCGAAGATTTTGTATGACCGACTGATTGCTTTCTTTGTGCAAAACGGTCGCCAAATTCCCATGGACGCATCGGAGTTTCAGCGTTTCCTGCGCGATACTTTTGTAGAGCGTGACGGTATGTTCTTTACCGCCGAACAAGCCATTAAGTATGATGACTTGCGCCGACAGAACCCGGAAATGGTTTCGCTTGCATTCTTTGTGGGTAGCGAAGCAGATGGTGTGCAGTGGCTCAAACGCGAACTTGCCGACAAACCGCAGACCTATCAAGACTTGCAACCGAAGTGGATGCAAGACCTCGTTGCTCCGAAGAAAGGGGATGCTATTCCCGAACTGATGCAGATTCTCGAAGAAAACTTCTTGAAAACGAGGATAGCCAATGGTATATTCCCGATGTGGAAAATGAGGCTGACCTCGAAAAGGTACGCACCAGACGTTTGCTCCGTGAGTTTAAGACTTATGTGGAAGCTGCGGAGAAACCCAAAGGGCGCATCAAGGAAGCTCGCCTTGAAGCACTCCGCACGGGCTTCAAGAACTGCTATCAAGAGAAAGACTTCGCCACCATTGTTCGGGTAGGCGACCGCATACCGCAGTCGCTACTTACCGAAGATGATGTGCTGTTGCAATACTACGACATCGCCACTAACCGCATATAATATGGCTAAGAAGAATCTTCCACAAGGAATTATCAACCGCCTTTTCGGAGAATATTCCGAAAAGCGATTGGTCGTGGTGCAAACCTACGATGAATTTCTGGCTCGCGAAGATGTGCGCATGATGCTTACTTATGCTTCGCTACGCATCGCCGAGGGGGGATAGTCTTACCTTGCGCCTTTGGTGGGAAACCACCGTGAAAGAGGAATTGCAGGAGCAATCCAACATCCGCTTTGTTTTTGTGCAGCGAGAGCAGTTTGATGTGCCGGACGATATAGCAATTTATGCCGACACCACCCAATTTGTGGCTCGACATATCTTTCCTCGCTATAAATGGGCTTTAATCAAAGACCAATCTATCGGTACATTGAATTATCTTTATCAATATCCGGGCAGGGTTTCGATTGACGAACTGCGCACTCATCATATCATTGCCGAATACCAAACTTCGTATGAGGGTGCAAAGGAGAAAATTGAAAACATCATTGCAGAATGGGATAAGCTGTTTGCCAAAATCAAGATTGATAAGCCGGGAGAATGGTTGCCACAAGCAAGCGCACTGATACTTCGTGCGCTCGAAATCGGAAACCTTTCAGCCTTGATGCCGAAAGTAGACGAACTCAATACGCTCTTTCAGCAACACCTTGTTGAACGCTATGCTTCAATCATCAGCTCGACCACACCTCCTGCCAACAAAGCACCAAAGAATGTATGCCAAGTGTTGCCGTTTATCGGCAAGCAGCCCAAAGAGGACAAGTTGGCTCTGGTGGTTGTCGATGGTATGAACTTTTGGCAAAGTCAGATGTTGGTAAACAGTTTGAGGAATAAGTATTTTGACATCAACGCACAGACCGATGTGATATATTCGTGGCTACCGAGTGTCACCGAACTCTCTCGCCAAGCTATATTTCTCGGTAAATATCCGTCTGTCAGCTACCAGCAAAGCAGTTCCTCGGAGAGTAGAATGTGGGAAGATTTCTGGCTGTCGAAAGGCTTTATCAATCGCAACCAAATTCTTTATGAACACGGTTCTACGATTGCCCTAAGCGACATATACAAACGAGTGGCTTGGGTAACGGTTGACCTCGATGAGAAGATGCACGCTTCCGATGACTTCCGTTATCTCCATGCCGCCACAAAGTTGTGGGTGGAGGAAGAAGACTTGCTCAATAATATCGGCGACCTTTTGCAACAAGGCTTCAAAGTGTATATCACCACCGACCATGGAAACATCGAAACCAAACCATCCCGTTTGCTTTCGCAGCCGGAAAAGGTTGGTTCTCCGTCATTGAGCAAACGCCACGTCACGCTTGCTCCGCAGGCATCGCGCGTGTTGTTTGAACAAGACCACCGAGGAGAAGTGCTTCAGATTGACTCTGCTTCATGCACTTACTATCCGACCTCAAACTACTGCTTTTCAAATATTCCGATGAACGTGACCCATGGTGGTACTCATTTCTTCGAAGTACTTATACCCTTTATTACGATTACAAAAAAATGACAGATAAAACAATACAAATAAGTATCAAACAGCGAGTTCCGCTCGATATATTTTGTTGCACCCTTGCCGACTATCTTAACAAGGGCGAAATAAACGAGCAGTATTTGCTCGAAAACCTACACTCGGTGTTTTCAGGGGAATATAATATCAAATTGACTTTTAATTACATCAAAAGTTCAATATTGAATCCTTTGATAAATGAAACTTTGGTGCAAAACAAAACTAAAATTCTTGCGGCTCTTAAAATTCCTTTCGAGGCTAATGTTATAGCAATTTCGCTTATCAATGTCAGATTTCCTTTTTGCTATTACTTTACAGCTCTTTTAGCCAAATATATGCGTTTGGAAACAGAACTTTCAAGAGATACTATCAACAAACTTGTTGGCAAAGACTATCCTTTGAACGGAACTTGCAAAAAGGCTATCAGAGTATCATTGACACAGCTTATAGATATGGGAGTTATCAAGCGTATCAAGATTGGACTGTACGCTTGAATGAACCCATTTCTGTAAAAAATAAGATTACAGCAAAATTATGGGCTGAATCTTTTTTTATCAACAACCAGTTACTTGATCGTACTGATACCGAATTGCAATTATTTGACCCATATTTTCTGTATATCAAAGAGGAATAAAGATATTCTAATCAACCACCCATTCGTAAGCTCCGGCAAAATCGGGGCTTGTGTTGTTTTTGTCGGGTATCGGGAGCGCATTTCCTTTTGCAACTCGGAGCGAGGGAGATGCGGTAGGCAACCCGTAGCGAACAAGTCCGAAGTGATAAGTGGCAGTGTTGCGCATGAGTGATTGGCGGGGCGCATCTATAAGAGGTAGCGAGGTAGTGAGCGATGGCTATGCAGAGTCGCTTCGGCTTTACGGAGTGGCACGGCTGTGTTCCGATTGTCGCAAACGAGTTGAACGAGTGAGTTGCGAGCTTTCCCTTATCCCAATAGCAAAGGTGTAAAACGTGTTCCATTTGTAAGACAACACGATGATGTGTTCCAACGAGTAGAACTCCAGCAGCAATCCGTTATCCAAACGGACGAATTTCACCACCTTATAGTCGTTCAATACATCCGACTTCAATACCCGCTTCACGGCACGGTTCATGCTTACCGCCGTGATATTGAAAAGGTCGGCTATCTCCCCGGTATTCATCCGCACATTGTCACCCGTGGCGACAATGCGGTTGTCTTCTTCTTCTATGATCGTGTCGCGCCACATACGTTGTCCTCCTTTCCGCTTTTTGAATGAATCCGGCAGGAAACTATCAATATTCCCCAACCTTTTTTCCAGATTCTCCATGTCTTGATTGAGCTTCTCTTTGGTGATTTTTGCATAAATTTGAGTCGTGGAAATGTTCTTGTGATCAAGAATAGAATTGATTGTTTTTTTGTTTGTACACGATGATGTATTTTTCGTAAGACTTCTTGGACTTCATCCCGGCTTCCACTATCTTGGCATAGTCGGCGGTGAACTGTTCATAGACTTTCATCAACGTGTGGCATCGGTGCTCCAGTCCCAAGAAAGCATTCTGCACCTTTTCCGCCGTGACGAAGTTGTCCCTGTCCATAATCTCCTGATAGTGGGTGTTTATCTTCATCCGGATTTTGTCCAGCATCCGGTTTGTTTCCAATGCTACGGTACTCCTGCTCGTTGCCCGTCCCGTCTTGGTTTCCCATATTTTGGGGTTGATGGTCTGCTTGCAACTGAATTGCGTCTGTGTCCCATCGACCGTGATGCTTCCGTATTCCAAGAAATTGTAGTACTTTTGTATTAGAAAATAAGCCGATATTTGTGTTGTAATATAATCGCATATTTTAGATATAGATGGAAAATAAAATCATATTACCGGCGGAATGGTATCCGCAAAGTGCCGTCCAGTTGACATGGCCGCATGAAGAAACGGATTGGGCGCCTATATTAGACGAGGTGATTCCTTGTTTCGTATCGATTGCCAAGGAGGTGATCAAACATGAGAAGCTCTTGATTGTCTGTCCGGACAAACAGGAAGTACGCAGACAATTGGGCGATGTGGATGACAGCCGGATCATTTTCAGGGAGATGGCGACGAATGATACCTGGGCTCGTGATCATGGCGGCATTACTGTATTCGACCAGGGAGAACCAGTCGTGTATGACTTTGTGTTCAACGGGTGGGGGATGAAGTTCGCGGCGAATCTGGATAACCTAGTTACGCGTAACCTGTCGGTACAGGGAACATTTGCCGACGGGGTTCAGGTCATCAATATGCAACCGTTTGTCTTGGAAGGCGGCAGTATCGAATCGGATGGCAAGGGAACACTGTTGACGACGGTCGAATGTCTTTCGTCTCAGAATCGGAACGAATATCTGCAAAAGGAAGAGTTGGAAGCCTATCTGAAGGATGTCTTCGGCTTTGAACGCATCTTATGGCTGGAAAATGGTTATCTTGCCGGTGATGATACGGACAGCCATATCGATACGCTGGCACGGTTCTGTAGCGAAGATACGATTGCGTACGTGCAGTGCAAGGATGAGTCGGATGAACATTTCGAGGAGTTGCAAGCGATGGAACAGGAGTTACAGGCTTTCAGACAGGCTGACGGCAAACCTTACCGGTTAATCGCCTTGCCGATGGCGGACCCTGTGGAATGGGAGGGAGAACGTCTTCCTGCCACTTATGCCAATTTTTGATTATCAACGGGGCTGTGTTGTTACCCTATTATAAATCTCCGAAGGACGAACTGGCGAAGAAAGCTTTGCAACAGGCTTTTCCGGAGCGTGAGATTATAGGAATCAATTGCTTGCCGTTGATTAAACAACATGGTTCGCTACATTGTGTGACGATGCAGTACCCGGAGGGAGTCGTGTCAATTGACAATTGAGGTTTCAAATCTAAATCATAAATTATAAATCATAAATCATGAAGTTAGGGCTGGTGCAGCAGGCGAATAGCAGTGATCGGGCTGCTAATATTGAGAAACTGAAACAAAATATTCGGGCTTGTGCTTTGCAAGGAGCTGAATTGGTCGTTTTGCAGGAGTTGCATAACGGGCTTTATTTTGCCAGACGGAGAATACCGAAGTGTTCGATCAGGCTGAACCGATTCCAGGACCTTCTACAGAGGGCTTCGGAGCGTTGGCAAAGGAACTGGGGATCGTACTGGTACTTTCTTTGTTTGAGAAACGAGCTCCCGGTCTGTATCATAATACGGCTGTCGTTATTGAGAAAGACGGCGCTATTGCCGGAAAATATCGTAAAATGCATATTCCGGATGATCCGGCCTATTATGAGAAGTTCTATTTTACTCCCGGTGATCTCGGATTTGAGCCGATCGAGACTTCTGTTGGTAAATTGGGTGTATTGGTTTGTTGGGATCAGTGGTATCCCGAAGCAGCCCGCCTGATGGCGATGAAAGGAGCGGAACTGCTGATTTATCCGACAGCTATCGGTTGGGAAAGCAGTGACACGGAGGAAGAGAAAAAACGCCAGTTAGGAGCGTGGGTAACTGTTCAGCGCGGGTAGGACACGAGGCCGATCCGTCCAGACAAACGAATGGCATTCAGTTCTGGGGAAACAGTTTCGTCGCTGGTCCGCAGGGTGAACTTTTGGCCGAACTTTCCAATAATGATGAAGAAATACGAATTGTGGAGATCGACAAGACGCGTAGCGAGAATGTCCGCCGTTGGTGGCCTTTCTTCCGAGATCGCCGTATCGATGCTTTTTGGTGGTTTGACCGAACGTTTTCTGATATGAGATTCTATAACCGCATAGAGGCCGTCTGCCGTATGAACCGATTGGGTGCGGAAAGGCGGCCTTTCCTGTTTGTGATCGATTACAAGCAAGAGCAGGTGATTGTGGAAGAGCCGGATCAGATCGATTCGGAGGCATTGCTCTACAATCTGGACGGTGTGACGAATGTTGCGACTGCAAGCCGTGTGAATGATTGGGAGAACCGAACTTCTGCGATCCGATGGGAAACATTCCCTATCACACAATCGGCCTACGCCGACTCGTTTCATAAGGTGGTCGGACATATCCGGGCCGGAAACTCCTATCTGGTCAATCTGACTTGCGCCACTCCTGTTCGGACCGATCTGAGCTTGAAGGACGTTTTTGTCAGTTCGGAAGCCCGGTATAAGCTCTGGATGAAAGACCGTTTTGTCGTTTTCTCTCCTGAGATATTCGTGAAGATTCGGGATGAACATATCTATTCCTATCCGATGAAAGGGACGATCGATGCTACATTGCCGGATGCCCGCAGGCGGATATTAGAAGATCCGAAGGAAACGGCCGAACATGCTACGATTGTCGACCTGATCCGCAATGACCTCAGTATGGTGGCGACCGAGGTGATGGTGACCCGTTATCGCTACATAGACGAACTACCGACACATCAGGGGGCTTTGTTGCAGGTCAGTTCGGAGATCCGGGGTCGTCTTGCCGGAGGTTGGCAGGCTGAAGTGGGAGATTTGTTCTTCCGGCTCCTTCCGGCAGGTTCCATTACCGGGGCGCCAAGAAGACAATGGAGATTATCGCGGAAGCCGAGACCTACGAAAGGGGGTTTTATACGGGTGTCATGGGCTATTTTGACGGGAATAGCCTGGACAGTGCCGTTATGATCCGCTTTTTGGAACAGCAGACGGATGGCTCGTTGATCTTTAAGAGTGGAGGGGAATCACTTCCCAAAGTGATTTGACAAGCGAATATAATGAAATGAAGCAGAAAGTATATGTCCCTATTTATTGAAACAATCCGGATCGAGAACGGGCGGATTCATAACCTATCCTACCATAACCGGCGTATGAATGAGACACGTCGGAACGTGCTATGTCAAACCGATGTGCTTGATTTGAACGATTACATCCGCCCCGTGAACTATTGGGAGCGGACGAAGTGTCGGGTCGAATATGATGTGGATATCCGGAACGTGGAGTATGCCGCCTATCACTTCCGCCCAGTATCCTCTTTGCGGTTGGTTGTCGATGACGAAGCCGACTATCGGTATAAATCGGAATGTGCTGAACCGCTTGTTCGCGTGCCGCGAGACAGAAGATGATGTGTTGGTCGTCCGGAAAGGGTTGTTGACCGACACCTCTATTTGCAACGTGGCATTCTGGAACAGGAAACAATGGATCACTCCCTCCGCACCGTTACTGGCAGGGACGAAGAGGGCTTCGTTGCTGGATCAGGGAGAGCTGGTTGCAGGTGATATCCGTCCGGAGGATTTACCGGGCTATTCCCGTATCAGGCTGTTCAATGCGATGATCGAGTTCGGGAAATCGATCTTCCGGTTGATAAGATCGTGCTTTGACTCAGATACTCCTTATCGTTGGCATAGATGTAGAGTAAGGTCCGTCCTTGATGGTGTTAATGATCGGCTTGGCAAGCGACGGGGGGTAGGGCAGGGACAACCGAAACTTCTTCCTAAGCGACCCGTCGAGACGGCAATAGACGGGCTGCAATAACTCGCCCCGTGCACTACGATCGCCCGTTCTTTTGCCCGGTCGTTGATTCCTTTTTCCAAGCCGTTCAGGACTAAGGAATAGCCATTTTGCCCTGATAGGTATTTTCCGTAACGAAAAATCCCAATGAACTTTTTGTAAAATTGACTTTGTTGGAGAAAGAAGTGGCGTAATTTCCTCCGCTGTTTTTTCCGTGTGAGACGAGAGAGGAGAACAGGGAGTCTCTTATGCCGGATATCCAGGACGTAAAGCCGTTCTTCCGTGGAAGGCTTTGTGAAGTCGATTAGGGTAATGATATCCTTGTTACGCCGTTCGATTGCCTGTGCTCCGGTTATCGCCTGTTCGAAAGCGGTATAGTCCACCATACTATCCAGCTGCATATCAGCATAGAGCTGTCGGCATACCGAAGACATGGCCGCCGCGGGATCAGCCGGAATCAGGGGAGACGAACTTCTGGTTGTCGTATAATTAGCCGGAAGAAATAATAAAAACAAGTATAAACAGATACGCAATAACATAAGATTGAATAATGTCGCACAAAGATAAGACTTTTAATCAAAAACGAAAACAATAGTCTCATTTACAGGTGCCCAATCATAAACGAACTTGGCGTGAGAGGTCGCATTCCGGACGCACATATGGGAGCGTGGGGTCGTTCCAAGTGTTGGGCTGTATTCGATCAGCGACTTGCGTGGCGCGTTTACCGGGACCCCGTGGATATAACCTCCGTTGGTGAACCGGCTGGCATAAGGAGCGAATCCGCCTGTCTCTTTGCTGCCGTCTACGAGGTAAATCATCCTTGCCTTCTTTTCCTGAACGACAAATATGCCTAATGGCGTTTCCTGTGCGTATGGAGGACGGTGCTGCCCTGTTGTGGCCGGATTCATGCTTCTGACCAACCATTTGGAACCTGCATGTTCGAGTGTTGCGATGTTCTGGTTGGTGACGTCGACGAATATGGCCTTGTCGAACGTGACGCTATCGGCTATCGACTTGACATATTTTCCGGGAACCAGCCATTCCCCGTTTGTATAGATCGTTTGGATACGGAAAAGGCGGTTGCTGTCATCAAGCAATTTCACAAGAGCACCGTCACGGCCATAGCGTTCGGCAGTCAGTGTATCTTCCGGCAGATATAGCGGGACAGATTGGTAACGTTCGATACCTAAAGTGTCGGAAACCCGCTTGTAAGCATCGCGATGAAACTTCCGGACCAGCGGGGCTTCCCCGTTCTTGTTCCTGTAGTTTTGAAAGATCGCCCAACGGGACGGTTTCTGTCGAAGCGAATCGAGCAGACGGAGACCGGCACGGATCTTATCCCATTGGAATTCCCGCATTGTATCCTTGTATGGGTAAGTATCGGCTAACGTATGCTGGTCGTAAAGCAGTTCCTTTTCTATAACGGTTTCAATGAGGGGAGGGGCCTCCTCCGGTACTGTTTCTGCAACGGGAGTGTCTAGTCCGGGTAAACCAGGTCCTTGCGGCTCTCCTGGCTTTGTCGTACAGAAACTCAGTGTGGAAAGGCAAAGCAACAAGAGTATGGGAACTGTTTTCATTGTATCTGTCATTCTATTCATTATATAAATATAAACAAAAAAGAATAGAACGATTGTTTGTTTTGGCAAATAGTTGAAATGCAATAGTTTAAATATATAATCCAGTTTCAATCCGTTTTGGGGCGGTGTTTCGGCTTTTTTAGCTGGAATGCTGCCTTTTTTATCTCCAACCTATACATTTCGTTTTTTGGCGTTTTTGGGGTTGGGGATAGTGTTGGAGATAGTGTTGGGGATAGTATTTTCGTAAAAACGAGCCGTTCGGATGGGGGTTATTGGGTTAAATTCAGTTAAAACAATAGGGTTTAGATATGATTAGAGGGGGCTATTTCCATAGTTTTGCAGGGGTTGGAATGGTTGTTGTAATTATATTTAATTGAAATACAATTTGTTATGGTGTTTTTTTATTAGGTTTAGGTATAGATAATGCCGGGGAAATGGCTAAATTTGCAAAAAAAGGAGGTGTTTTATGATCATAAGTTGCCTTATATCAAAAATAAAAAAGAATGGAAAGAAAAGCGCCTTAGAAAGAAAATCATTCTAAGGCTACTTGTGAACCGCAACCATAATCGGACGGCAATCGAACCGCATTTGAGGCTGATAATATTATCCGTTATATCAAATCCGGTTTGCCCTATTCCGTGGAATAATAACTGGAGGTGTTACCCCATGATCTCCCAATCTTCATAGCCTTGGGCTTTTAGCTCTTTGATTCGTTCTTGATGCTTGATGGCCTCCCCGAAATCCTGAAAGAAAGGGGTTCCACGGTATTCGTCATACAACTTTTGTTTCTGCTCACGTGTCAGTTCCGGTTCGTCTGGATGTTTTTCTTTCCAATAATACTCATAGAAGTAAATCGGATTGAACCGCAGGCGGCGGAACTCTTTCTCAAACTCGGATATCTCGTTTAAATCAACTGTTCTCATATCAATTATTATTGTTTAAAGCCTTTTGAAACTGTTGGAATTGGGCCGTCAGTTCATCCAAGCGATCTTCCAGTTCGCCTTGTTTGCGATAATAGACCTCTTGGATATTGGGAATCTTTGCGCTGAAGTACCATTCCGCATACCATATTGTATTCAGTTCTTCTTCATATAGGTTGAAGTTGGGATAATTTTGTTTATCCGCGTTGTCAGACATGCAAACGATAAAGCCATGCTGACGCAACCGATTCTTAAGACGTTTGACATACGAACGCCCCTCCGTGTCACTTACCACATATACATAATTATCACGTATACCTTCCCATTCAGAACGTTCGATCTTGCGAATGATCAGATAACCTCCATCAAGGATAGAAGGAACCATACTATGCCCTTTTACCCGCACACAGAGATACTGCTTGCCGTCTTTTACCATGGAAGAAGGCATAGAAATAGACTCCACTTCCTCTATATAATCCGTATTACAGAATCCTGATCCGGCGGCAACAGAGATATCGACAACCGGGATACGAACAAGATCGGTATTTGCATATACTGAAGGTTCACAATCCACTTGAGAAGATTTTGGCTCTTCTTTTTTAGCATAGAGCCACGGCCAGTAAGGAGCCATGCTTCCGAATATCGGGGATAATTTTCAACAATAGACTGAAGCCATTTTGATTGAATATCGGTTCCGTTATTAATAGCCCTGGATAATACTCCCTTACTTGCACCAATACTTTTTTCAAATGTGGTGATTTTTATCCCCTCATTTATAGCTATTTGTTCTATACGCTGTAAAATTGTCTTCATTTTAGTTGAAAATTATCTCTATTTTATTTGCATGGTTGAAAATTATCAACCATATTTGCAAAGTCTTCCAATAGAAAGACGCTATAAAAGTACGAACAAAACATATAATAATTACAACGAATATGGAAGAAAAACGAAACGAGATCACTGTGACGCTGGTATTACAACGTGAAATCGCCAAAAACTGGCTGTAACAGAGAGGACCGTCCAGTCTGCGCTCCGGTTTGAAACGAATAGCCCTTCAGCCAAGTTAATCCGGGCGTATGCCTTAAATCATGGAGGAAAAATGTTCGAGATCACTAAGAAAGAGGTGGATAACCCCTATAAGGAAGTAACAATCATTTAAATCGAATTGAAATGGGAAACAAATTGCAATTATTCTACAACGAGGAGGCGAACGTAACAATTCGCACGCAGCAACTGAACAACGAACCTTGGTTTGTAGCCAAGGATGTGGCAAACGCTTTAGATATCGCTTGGAGCGGTGCTACATTATCCAATATTCCAGATGATTGGAAAGGGATGATGAGTTTTAACACCCCTTCTTCTGGTGATCGCGGCGGAGGTGTGCAACAGTTGTCAGTCATCAACGAAGCGGCCCTCTACAAACTGGCGTTCCGGAGTAATAAGCCGCAGGCGGATGCCTTCGTCAACTGGGTAGCCGGTGAGGTTCTTCCCCAGCTCCGCCAGACCGGGCAGTATCGGATCAAGGGCGAGGCGGAGTGCATGCGGGAGCAACAACAGCGCCAGCGCCTGCCCCTTCCGAAGTACCGCCCGTTCTTCGAGGAATGGAAGCAGCGGGTGAAGCCCTATATCAGCCGGAACGAGTTGGCAGAGGTGGCAGAAGGTATAGGTGTTAGTTATCCGCACGTGCGCAAGGTCTATGCCGGGACATCTGTCAGCGAAGACGTGGTTCGACGGATCACCAGCCTGGCCAAGCAGAACCGAAGTCAAGGTATCACCCTATCCCGACCCTGCCAATCTGCGAGCAGATGTGCATCGAGTGGGACAAAGAGAAATCTTAATCGCGACATATAAAGACTGCTAACCCTTACACCCGGCCAAGAGAGCTTATGACTCGCACGTAGCGGAGCGAGACCGCAGTCGGGACAAACAGATAATTCTAAAACGACAGAAAGATGGAAACAAAGAGAATCGACTACAAAGCGTTGTGTGAAGCCCCGTTTGAAATGGAATCATTGTATGAAGACAACTTCCCTATGCTGGTTTATACCGGTAGGAAAGAGGAGGAACGCCCGGTGTTCCGCGTGGTGTTCGCGAAGGGCGCGTGCAAGGTTGTCATCGGGCAGCAGGGCAAGGAGTTTTGGGGATCATTGGCTTGGACCCGAAAACTGGCGAAACGCAATGGTACAACTACAACGACTGTGTCAGCTTGGAGAACTGGGCAGTATTGGACCGGCTGCTGAAGAAACGCTTCGGCTGGATGGAACTGACTGATCCCGCTTCGTGATTGAAACCAAGATGCTGGCAAAGGCACAACTGGGTAATTGACAATGGAGAATTATGAAAGCGAAGGTGATACTTTACGGATGGGCGTTCAGCTGGCTGTTCCTCATTGCCGGGGTCGGAACGATGGAAAAGGGCGGTATGCTGGCGGGAAGCCTGCTTTGCGCGGTCTGGTTCTTCTTCAGCTACATGCTGATCGGTAACGAAGCGGCTTGCAAGCGCGAAGTAGTCCGTTTCGAAGAATGGATGGTTCGGCTGCTTGGTGGCAGCGACAAGGATAAACAATCTGTTTAGGTCTCAATTAAGATTGGTTTTGGTTTAGCATCGGTACGCGGCCCGCGGTACGAGGGGTGGTATCCCGGATAGTTCAGTCAGGCAGAACAATCGGAACTGGTAATTCAGGCGATATGGTCAGCGGTTCGAATCCGCTTCCGGGAACAATGATAAATTTCTAAAAACGGAACGATATGGAATTCTACAAGAATCAACTGTGCATATCATACACTGAGCTGACGGCAGGCGATCCGTTGGCGGTTGATCCGCTGAAACGGCCGATCCTGTCGGAGTCCAACTTCAAATATTACAAGAAGACGGGCAAACTGCAGGTGCTGAACCGTGCCTGTTACGGTACGCCCGCTTTGGTTCTTATGCCTCCCTGCCCGACTGCGTCAAGCAGGAGGTGGAAGCCCGCAAGGGGGAAACCTTCGAAACCGAACCGAAACGCTATGTGCTGAAAGAGATGATCCGACGCGACCCGATGGCAGAGCAGTTCTTCCGAGGCTGGACTTTCGAGGGGCGTCCGTACGACCACCTAAAGCCGGAATATGTCGAGTTGTACGTTGCCAACGCTTCGGCGTTGAACGCCGTCTTGGAGCTGACGGGCAACCGTTCGCTCTTCATCAAGCAATACGGCAAACCCTACAACCGCGTCTGGCCGGAGACCAGTCGTGAGCTGAACGAGATACAGGATGTCGTCGGCTGTCGCCTGCCTAAGAAACCATCTTGCGCTGAAAAGGGTTGCCCTGAAGTACAGCGAGGAGGGTTACGAGAGTCTGATCAGCGGCAAGATGAAGAACAACAACGCCCGCAAGAACAAAGAAAGCCACCAGGAGGAACTGATCGTCGAACTGATCGGCGACGGACGCAACATCGACAACGAGACGGTGGCACGTCTCTACAATGCCGTTGCCGGCCGTATGAACTGGAAACCCATCACCGGTGCAACCGTTGCCAACTACCGCAAGGAACATCCCGAATGTTATGCCGGACGCTACGGAAAGAGTGCACTTGCCAACAACAAGCTGATGCAGGTGACACGTACAGCCCCCACTGCGCCGATGTACTTCTGGTGTGTCGACGGATGGGACACGGAACTGTTCTACCAGGCACGTGCCACTGACAGTCGTGGCCGAAGCGTTACAACCTACCATCATCGTCCCACAGTCGTTGCCATTGTCGATCCTTTCAACAAATACATCATCGGTTATGCCATCGGTCGCCACGAGTCGGCCGCACTGATCCGCCAGGCTTTCCGCAACGCTTTCGAGCATGTGAAGGAGCTGTTCGGATCCTATTTCAAGCCTTGGCAAGTGCAGACCGACAATTACGGCCGGGGCCATCTGGAGTGTTTCTACGAAGCGGTCGGCCACTGGTACACTCCGGCAGCCGTAAAAACGCAAAGTCGAAGATCATCGAACCTTTCTTCAACCAGTTCAATCGGCAATGGCTGCGCCTTTTGCCCAACAGCAGCGGCCACGGCGTGAAGAGCCGCCAAAAGCTGCAAGTGTCTGATGACTGGATCGAGACTCACAAACGTGACTTCCCCGATTTCGAAGGATGCTGCCGGCAGTTGGTCAAGATGATCGATTTCGACCGCGCCACCAAGCGCGAGGAATACATCAACCGGTGGATCGATCTTCCCGAAACCGATCGCCAGTTGTTTACCTCTGAAGACTTCCTGCTGGCTTTTTTGGTGAGACAGCTGCTCCGCGTCCGCTTAGGGGTGATGGCGTGCATCTGCAGGTGGGCGGTCATCGTTTCCAGTATGAATGTTTCGACAAGGAATTTCGCAGTTATGGGCACACGACTTTCTTCCTCAAATACGATCCCTCCGACATGGACCGGGTGATCGCTGTCGAGAATATCGGTACGCAGAAAGAACCGAAAGAGGGAGGCGTGAGGTTTATCCTCGAACGCAAGTACGAACAGCCTATGGCACTGAAAGATCGTGAGGAGGGTGATGCAGAACAGCTGCACCGGGTGTTCAACTTCAACAAGGAGTATGTGGATGACATCGTTCTGAAACGTGCCCGCAGCGGCGAGATCGTCCGCGAGCTGTTTGAAGAGAACGAGGACCTGTCGAATACCCTCACTGCTCACGTGATCACCGACTCGCTGGGCCGACATAAGGATGTACGCAACGAAGTAGCCGGGCGTAAGGAACCGATCTTCCTGCTGAGAGTTCCAAAGCAGGAAGAGATCACAAACGAAGAGGACGATTTCACTTTCAGTGATGATTACAGTGACTTTTTAAATGATTTTTAAACGATATAAAAAACAGACACGATATGAACAGAAACGGATTATTGAAACACGTAGGTGACTGGATCACCCGGCTTGGATCACAGAGTAAGGTTGCAGAGAAATGTGGTATATCAGGTACCGCCCTTAGCCAATGGATGAACGGGAAGTACGGCGCGAACAGCGCCGAGCTGGAAAAACGCATCGCCTCCACTTTAGGCTATCAAGAAGACGGTTGGCAGGTGGTGACCACCATCCAGAACTACCGCAAGATCGAGTTTGTTTACCGCTCCTGCAAGCAGCAGGCTTTGTGGATGGCGATCTCGAATAAGGCGGGAAGCGGCAAGACACAAACCTTGGAACACCTCTTCAACCAGGATCTCACCGGCTCGGTTGTCTTCATCCAGGCAGAGGAGTGGAACTCCAGGCAGTTCCTCGTTGAGCTGGCCGAACGCACCTGCGGTGTACCCAAGCGAGGCTATACCGATATTCCTACCTTGCTGAAGATGATAGCGGAATATTTCAACGGTATGGCCGGTGATCACCCGGTACTGATCATTGATGAAGCCGACAAGCTGAAGCCGGCCGCCTTCCGCAAACTGATCCCCCTCTACAACCGTACCGAGCACCGTTTGGGCTGTGTGCTTGCCGGTACGGAGAACCTGCATAAAGAGATCGCCCGTGGTGTGCGTAACAACACCAAAGGCTATGACGAAATCGACAGCCGCTTGGGACGCAGCTACATCGAATTACCCGGAGCCACCGAGCAGGATGTGAAGGAAATCTGCACCGCCAACGGATTGGACGATGCCACCGCCGACCGTATCTGGAACGAGGTTGACAAGATCAAGCGCTACGTGAAAGTAACCAACAAACGGGGCGAGACCAAGGAGAAGAACCTGTTTTTCTGCGAAGACCTGCGCCGCCTGATGCGACTCGTGAAACGTGAACAGATCGCTAACCAATTCGGACAGATGTAGCGATGGGAAAGATCTTAGGCGTAAAACAATTCCTGCAGGAAAGGAAAAAAGCGATGGATTTCAGCGGGGCGTTCTATCATCTGCTGGGCCGTCCCGAACCGCAAGGCGCATGGATCATCTGGGGACAGTCGGGATCAGGGAAAACCACCTTCACCTGTCGTCTGGCGAAGTATCTCGCCGAGTTCGGCCGTGTCGCCTACCTCTCGTTGGAGGAGGGCGACAGCCTCTCGCTGCAACGTTCGTTTCAGGATGCCGGAATGATGGAAGTGAACGGACGGGTGGTGCTCCTGGACATGAACTTCGATGAGATGGTAGAAAAACTCGCAAAGCCGAAGAGTTGGGATATCGTTATCATCGACTCCTTGCAATATGCCCGCATCGACTACGATACCTATCGCGACATGCGTTCCCGCTTCCCCCGTAAGCTCTTCATCTTCATCAGTCACGCCGACGGCAAGAACCCCAAGGGTGGTGTGGCCGACAGCATCCGTTACGACTGTTCGTGCAAGATTTACGTGGAGGGTTTCCGTGCCGTGGCTGCCAGCCGTTACCTTGACCACGGACAGAAGTCGCATCCCTTCATCATCTGGGAGGAGAAGGCAGTTCTTTACTATGGACAGGATTTTGATCAAGTTAAATAACATTCAGAAACAATATAGTATGGCAACAACCAAGAGACAAACGAAAAAACATTCCCACGCCCTCTTCTGGACTTTGTTGAAGGAAACGCCGGGTTACGATCCTTGTTACAAGGAAGTGATCAAGGAGGGTATCGTACATGAACATAGCGGTGGGCGTACCACCTCGCTCAACGAGATGTATGAGAACTATCCGTCGGAGTACAGCCGGATGATCGATGCGATGAAGCCCAAGGGTGAAGCAGAAACAGATGGCCTACGAGTATCGGCGCGACCGGTCGGCGAAGCGGGTGATCGCCGCCATCTGCCAGTGGGTCGACAAATTGGGCTACAAGTTTCGTGACGACCGGCATAAGTTGATGTATGTGAAAGGCATCGCCTGCCGGGCGGCCAACTGCAGCAACTTCAACGCAATACCGGACGACAAGCTGAGCGCTATTTACAACCTCTATTGTAAGCGCAACCGCGTAAGCATAGAGGGCAACCCCGAGTTGGACCATCCGATCGGCAAAAACTAAGGAGCTATGGGTTACATTCCGATAAAGGACAAACTGGAAGAGATCGAGCGGCGTGGACGGCAGATCCGTCGCCGGCAGGAGAAACTGAAGGACGACGCAGCTTTCCTTGCCGAGATGCTGCTGACACGTGCCACGCCCGACATGGAGGCACAGCGCCGCCTGCTTCGCGAATGGGAAGAGGAGATCGAGCAGATGGAACAGTCGCTCACCTTTCTCCGGAGCGAATACATGAAATACAAACATAAATCAAATTCATAATTCATAAATCAAAAAATCATGGAAGATTTAAGCAAACTGACAAGTAAAGATTTAGAAGCATTATTGGCAAAAAAGAGAGAAGAAGAACACCGCCAGGCGTTGGACAAACGCGCCGCCTATGAAGGCATCCGTGCTGAATTAGTACAGAAAGTTGAAAACAAAGTGCGTTCCGTGTGCGACGAAGTGAAAGGGCTGCACGCTTTTTGCGTGGATGAAATCGGAGCGTTCCGCCAAGTGCTCGCCGAGTACGGCCAGTTGCGCCGCGAGGGACAGATGTCGTTCACCGTCCAGGAGGGGTGCTTCCGTATCGAAGTGAGGTCAAACAAAGTGAAACGTTTTGATGAGCGTGCCGATATCGCCGCTTCGCGCCTGATCGAGTTCCTGCAGCAGTGGATCGAGGGTAAGGATGCCGGAAGCGACGACCCGATGTACCAGTTGGCGATGACGCTTTTGGAGCGCAACAAGTATGGTGATCTCGACTATAAGTCGATCTCGAAACTCTACGAGTTGGAAGATAAGTTCGATGATCCCGAATATACCGCGATCATGAACCTTTTCAAGGAGTCACACCTGGTCGAAGGGACGGCGACCAACTTCTATTTCTTCGAGAAAGACAAGATGGGCGTATGGAAGAAACTCGAACCGTCGTTCAACCGACTGTAAAACGGGTAAAATCCACTACCCTCACCCCCGGTCGCTGGATATACGTCTGCCCCTGTGGTTTCAGGTACACCGTCTGCCGGGTGGTGAGGACTTCGAACAAGTGGATGGTCTATTGTTTCAAATGCAAACAACAAACAGGAAAATATTACAAAGTCATGGACGAACGATTGGAATTTGAAGAGAACTTCAATGGCAAGTTGAACTGCCGATGTTTCACGACGATCCGCCTGCATCATCCGGTCAGGAATGCCATCGGGGCAGTGAAGCAAATCTATTTGAAAGGTATATGGAAAGGCAATGCGAAAATCTTGCAAGCCTCGACCATCACACTCGACCGTATCAACCTCCCGATGGCGAAGCTCGACTCGGGCCTCATGCCCGAAGAATGCCGACGGCTGATCCGTAACCTCTATCGGAACCGCCCCGGCATCAACTGGGAGGTACAACAGTTGGACTACCTTCTTTTGGAGTATATCAACGAATCAAAAGAACCTAAATTATTTTAAGATGAAAAAGAAGAAACAATCCTGTGCCGCCAATCGGCACAAATGCCGCCCGGTCTTTCTGATCGAGCAGGAGCTGCGTGAGGCGATGAATGATGCCGCCTCCTGTCTCCGAAACCGGAACTACGCCCGCCATCAGCAGGCCATGCAGCGCATAGCACGTTTGAAAAAGGAGCTTGAAGACTCCCGGATCGACCAACAGTTCCACGACGACAACCGCAATATGGATCGAGCCGAACGGGCTTTTTTCGGTAAGATCCTGCACTTGTCGCTCAACGAGGCCGACCTGGCGATCTATCATATCGAGATGTTTTTTGCCTACTTCAGCGACCGGGGCTTCAAGCCCGTCCCCGAATGGGAACACCGCAAGGGAGAGCTGATCCGTGCCATCAAGGCTTATCGTGAGTTCGTAAGGGGTATTCTTCGAGGGAGCCGACCTGCGCGTCGGCAATGAGCTGAACTTCATGAAGCTTCTCGACCTGATCTCAGACCGCTGCTTCACCGACCGTGAACGGGTCTATTACGACAAGTATGAAATCAAGGCAGCCAATAAAATGGAGGACGGGGTATGATTATTGCAGTTGATTTTGACGGAACCCTCTCAATGGGGCCCTATCCTGAAATCGGGAATCCCAAACCATACGCGGTAGAGATGATGAACAAATTGAAGGACGATGGCCATTACATTATATTATGGACCTGTCGTCGGGGTGAGCGGCTGGAGGATGCTCTGAACTGGCTCTTGGAGCAAGGTATCCCCTTTGACCGCATCAATGCCCATGAACCGCAGAACCTCGCTCGCTATGGCGATGATCCCCGCAAGATTTATGCCCATTGCTACATCGATGACAAGCAGGTGGGCGGTCTGCCTACCTGGCCGGAGATTTATGAATATATAACGAATGAGGAAAAGAAATGGAAGGAGAATCTGAATAAAGTATAGGTATGAATAAAAAAAATTTTTGGTTTAATAGGTCTGGCCGGTTACATATTGTTTCTTGCCGTCTTGGCTGCAGTGGCTTTTAAAATCAATTTTTGGCTTGGACTTCTTGTTATCTCTATCGAAATGATGGTTACATGTGCTATTGTAGTAAAAGACAATAAAAACTAACAACTAATAAAATGTGAGATATGGAAAACTGGAATAAAGCCGATAAAGATGGCAATATAGATGTACCGGACTACCTAATGCCTTTATTAGATAAAATAGGTATGCAACTTAGACTTCATACGATATCCGGGAAAAACGAAATTCAAACTGTGTGTGATATAGTTTATTTAGCGGAAAAATTCTTCACAGAACTAACGGCTAAAAGAAAAAACAAGAGGAGTTGCGATACTCCTCTTGAAATTCAATCACCCCTATATATGTTTACATTCTGGTTTGTACCATTATTTATTACATAGATATTGATAATTTGGGGTTGTCTCTGAAATTTTTTGATAAACTCTGAAATTTTTGTGATACGACCCCGATTAATAAACGTTTTATTAATTGGATCATATTAAAAAAATTAAAAAGTATTACGGCAAAAGTGCCTAACCAACTGACAGGACTCGAACCTGCGCTTTTATCAATAAAGATAATGTTCTACCATTTAACTACAATTGACTAGCGCAAATGTCTGTAATAAAAAATTAATGACCAAATTATTGAGATATAAAAAATCATGAAACTAACAAAAGAAGAAGACAAAGTTGTTTGCAAGTTCTTGAAGAATATTGCAGACGAAGGTGGAGAACAGTTATTAAAGCTGACTCAGTTCATGTTACTCCGATGGTCAGAAGAAGGCATTCGGATAAATGCCGGCGAAATTGCTTTAGCCCAGGTGATCAACCATGAAGGAGAACAATACAGTACCCGTATGGTTATTCAGTACTCAAAAGTTGGCGAGAAGACTTTGGAAGAACGGGCATATGAGATAGCAGACCGAATGATTTCTTCAGGATCAGATAATTGTGATATCCGAGAGGAGTTGAAGAAAGCCATATTAGCAGGATACAATTTGTATCATGAGGATTTCGACGATGAATGACGTAAAATAGGACTATCCTAAGATTGTCTTAGGGTAGTCCTAAGAATCAACGACATTTACACTTTTGGAAACGATATATTTCCTTCTGTACTAAATGTGGGTACCTTTTAGCATAAGCTAAATTTGAAAATTGGCCTTTGCCATTTTTACCAATTTTTCTCATTATAATAATTTTTGTATACATATGTTATATTGTCCTATTGTTTTGTAGGACAGTGTAAATATAGAAAGTGATTTTTATATGACAACAATCGGAGTAAGAATGTTTAATATATTCGCAATTGTGCGTGTAAGATTAAATATCCTCAAATATTATTTGATATTCCCAAATTAGAATTAAGAATTTATTAATCTGTCTCAGATTTGGTCATATAAAATATTACGAACATGAAAAAATTAAGCTATGAATATGTTTGAAGCTAAGACAAAGACTATCACGCGATGGGGACTTACTATCCGAGGTTCTGATGTGTATTTTCCTAAAAAGGAAACTGCTATAAAAATAGGGACGTTATCACTAAAGATGAATCGGAAACAAAGATGTTTGAAGAATACCGACTTTGGGATATATCTTACGGTGATCCTCGTCTCATAGATGAACAAAGATTTGATAGGACAATATTAATTAAACAATAAAAAAGATGAAGCAAATACCAATATCGAAAGATGAAATATCTTCCTTAGAAGCAATGAAAATATACATTTCAAACGAAATTCTCAATTTAGAAATTGAGGAGGATTCAGAGAAAGAAAAAGTTTTTTTGAAAATGGAATCAACTATTGATTCTATTATTAAAAAGTATAATTCATAACTAAAAATAAATGAGTCGAAATAGCTCATTTCACGAAAAATATAAATAACAATGGAAATAAAAAGCGGTTTGCCCAAATCTTTCAAATCGTATATTCAATTTGTATATACAGCTTATTTTGTATAATTATGCAGTCAAGTCACAAAAAGTGTGGGTTAAAGATGCTACTTTTGTAGTAAAAAGCGAATCGTTTATCTGCAGGGTATGGGGTATCATCGGAACACATTGAGAAGAATAAGGTTGGTCTGCGACATCGTCCGCGAGCATTATGAGCCGGGCAGGCGTGACCGCTGCTACAAAGGAGGTATGGCGGCGTTACGTCTACCCAGTTTATCCGATGTGCTACCGTACGTTTCTGAACTACATAGGTGTGAACATCGAGCATGAGCAGAAAAAAACGCCACCCGCCAGCTGACACTGTTTTTAGATCCCGAATTGGGTTTCAAATGTCATGGCAT
>VOFI01003524.1_pt1 | contig 23752 bp, 35 predicted proteins | sample 5384131 | NCBI WGS metagenome assembly VOFI01 (sample SAMN12384728, study PRJNA508395) | human gut metagenome | isolation source: healthy gut H | host: Homo sapiens | reverse complement strand
ATGTTGACCACTTCTCTGCTTCCGTCCTCTTGACGAGATGACGCCGTGAATGGCCAGCGGAATAGTCACCCACTGATACTTTTTTTGATGCCGCCGTAATAGTGGGTATCCAGATAGGCAAGACCATCTTTTTCGTAAAGCGGATTCTGCTTGATGTCGATACGCGGGGAATCGATATGCGCACCCAGAATATTCATGCCATGTTCCAGAGGTTCTTCTCCAATATGGTAAAGGGGTCAGCGTCTTCTCATTGTAGACCGCGTAGACTTTGTCGCCAGGGTTCAGCGTTTTTGCCCTCTGTACCCGGCTTCTTCCGCCATCTTGATGGAGAGCCGCACACATTCACGCTCTGTTTTGCCGATGTCGATGCAGCCTTTATAGCGCTCTGTTACCGTCTCCATCTCTTGCAGTTGTTTCTCTTCGTAAATTTCCCATAAGCTTTTTTCGTTCATATTGATATCAAGTTCCTTTCCAAGTCTGATATCTATATTGTACCACTTTTTTGGTAAAAAAGCGTTTAGTTTGTTTTTTCTTTTCGTATCAGCCTTTGATAATTTTCGAATCCACGGGTACTCTCTGCATCAGGTCCGCCAGCCATTTTGCTGACGACGAACAAAGCGATGGTGCTGGCAATCCAACCTGGGAATACCTCAAACAGATAATTTGACAGTCCTGAATAAAAACCAGATGATGACGACAATCATGCCGACAAAGATACTGGCTACAGCACCCTTATAGTTGATTTTGTTCCCATAGAGGCTTGCGATTACTGTCGGGCCGAAGGAAGCGCCCAGGCCGGAAGCCGCAAACATGGCGATGGTGTGCACGCTGCCGCCGTTAAAGGCCAGATAATAAGCCAGCAGAGCGATGGCGATCATAGCGATTTTTTCTATTTTGACCACTTTGCGGTCGTCTTCTATGTGCATATACCGCTTTATGACGCTGCCGCCCAGAGATGCCGTCGCTACGATCAGATAAGCGCAGACGGAGGACAGGATCGCCGCCATGACTGCCGCTGCCATCAGCGCAAAGATCGCGTTGTTAAAATACTTCTCCGATAGAACCAGGAAAACCTGTTCCGGATCTTCGATATCCGGGATGATCGCTCTGCCTGCAAGACCGATCATGGATGCGCCGCCCAGCGCTGCACAGCCCCAGATTGTGGCAATCAATGCGGAATCTTTGATTTCTTCCGGATCCCCTGATTGCCATGAGTCCGGTCAGTGCGTGAACCATGCCCGGATACATGAAGCCGATGCCTAATCCGCCAGAAACCAAGACAATGATCTCTACGATATCCGTTTTGCCAGATAAAAATTGGAACAACTGCGGATCCTGCTGTACAACATTTTGTGCAATTTCACCAAAACCGCCATAACTGAAAATGGCATAGAGGGGCACCAGCAGCAGGGCGATGAACATCAGGGAACCCTGGATCAGATTGCTCCAGCTTACCGCCATGTAGCCGCCGAGAAAGGTGTAGAATGCCACGATGACAAGCCCCACGGTGACTGCAATGGTAAAGTCCACGCCGAATGCAGCCTGTATCAGTTTGCCGCAGCCGATCAGTTCTCCCGATGAATTGATGATCATCAAAACGACGATAGATAGTCCCGAAATCAGTCCGACGATGCCCTTTTTGTCTCCTGTCCGCTTTTCAAAATACTCGACCACCGAGACCGTATCATAGGTCTCTGTAGCAATACGCAGCCGTTTTGCCAAAATAATCCAGTTGAACAGAGAGCCGCCCATCCAGCCGATCAAGGTCCAGACGACGCCAAAGCCGTAGGTAAATGCCAGTCCCGGCATAGCCAGAAGCATCCATCCGCTGGTCGATGAGGACTGGGTCGAAATCCCGGCGATCCATTTGTTGTTGCTTCTTGCCGCCAGGTTATATTCAGAATAAGACTTCGCCTTCTTTGAGGTGTACACACCGATGCCAAGCAAGACGGCAAAGTATAAGATCAATACGATAATTCTTGTAGCCATAAGAACCTCCTATCTTTTCAAAAAAGTTCAGCAGCGCAATTAGAAAAACCGCCCCAGAGGGGAGCAGTAAAAATAACGATTGTAAATCCTCCTGGCATGATGTTCCCTCCAATCTTACTTGCATTCATCTCTTACGATGGGGATTAACGTTTTCAGCAGTTCCTTCCAGATTCGCTCTCCTTTTTCCTTCGTCGCCAAAGTGGCTTTCCAGAGGCTGCCGCTCTTTTGTGGTGAATCTGTCTTCTATTGGCAGTACATCGTAGAAGGTGCATTGCTTTGGTCCATCGTCTACGGCTCTGTCCATCATCACCAGTTCCGGCGCAATGTGCAGCAAAATGGCCGTCTCGAACATAGCGGCGTGTTCTACGCCCCAGCCCGGAAATCCGTCGGGATAGAGAAATTCCATGGTTTCCTCGTCAAAGCTGTCAAAGGGCGTCTCCATAATCAATACTTTGATGCGCTGCGCGTGCCACGTTCCGTCGCCCTGAAAGCCGCCTCGTAGAGAAAGTTGGAATTTTCCATATGCCAGTTAAACAAGACGACCTTCTTGAAACCGTGTCGGATAAACTCCCCTGATCAGCTCCTCTACCTGGTGGATGAAGGTGATTCCTCCAATCGATGTCGTACCGACGAAGCCCTGTCCGCCCCCCGCTCTGCGGTCTGGAATTGGTTCCGTGTTTACTGGCGGTGCCACCAGCATATCAGTTTTTCGGCGATAGCAAGGCATAGTTCTGTCGGGATCAGGAAATCTGTAGCCAGCGGCAGATGATATCCGTGCTGCTCCACAGCCCCCACAGGAATCATGATGCCAAAACCGCCTTCCACAGCTTCCTGCACCTCCGGCCAGGTCAGTTCCCACATTTTTTCGTTCTCATCAGTTTACTCCTTTCCAGTTTTTCTATTGAGATTATTTTAGCACCGACTGATTTCTAAAAATATTCTAAATTCCACATGTAAAATTAGAAAAATTAGAAATTAAAAAAATCACCGGCTTGCGTTCAATCGGTGATTTTTTCTAATCAGCTTATGCTGCCTTCAGTTTTTGCAATATCGCATCGTGCAAAATCCAATTGCTGTAGACTGCAGTCCGTGCGTCTGCATAAAATTCATTAGCATTTTTTGTACTTTAGAGATCGTGAATTTTATTCATCCGATACCGTACCGTGGTCTCGTGGATGAATAACTTCTGGCACACGGCGGCGTAATCACCGCCAGATACGATAAAAAGTTCCAAAACCCGAACCAGATCCAGCTTGTTTTCGCCATCATACTGCAAAATCGGTTCATAGAATTTACGCCAGTATAATTCCAGTAAAGGATCGTTTTTCATCTCTAAGAGCAATGCGAAAGTCCCCAAATCATCATAACCACAAATAGATTTTTTCTGAAAATCTGCCGAAGGCCTCTGCATAGATGTTCTCCAGAATTGCCGTCTTTACACATTCCAGATTGGTGTGACAGCGGCTGATGCCTACATGATAAGAGACAAAGGAGTGTTTCACTTTGGCAATAAATCCTTTTTTCTTTCTATCAATTGCAGCTTTGTCGTCGGATGAGGCGACATAGAGAAGTCCGTTAAAGAGCGGCAGCAAAAGGTCACTTTGATCGATTTTGAAAATATTACGTGATATCACTTCTTCTGTCGAAAGGTAAACCGCCTGCATGTTTTCTGCCAGATCAGGGATGATATCCAAAATATGCTTGCGAATGATCTCTTCGCTCAGATTACTGCTGAGAATCCGCTGCAGATTTGCGACGTGAACCTGCGCAATCTCGTCTTTCAAAATAAGGTCGATAATGCTGTAATTCAGCGCAGTAAAACCATAGTCATCATCGATTGCGATAATCGGTATGTGATACTGATTTGCTCTGCTCAAAACCTCCTCATCGAGAAAAGGAAGTACCTCTTTATGGGTAATCAGCCCGCTGCCCATCGTCCGGCGCATAAACTCAATCTCTTCATATAGTTTTTCCTTCTGCCCTCGAAAGACATAGAGCTTCGATACATATAGATCTCCAGGCCTCACAACTTCATAACAATAATCCGGATGATCGACAAAAGGTTTTTCAATCGTCGCAATTCTGCGTACTGTTTTGTTCAGCCCCTGCGCTCCTGCTGCTACTACAGCATCCGTCATTTTATCTATGTGCAGAATATCGTTCACTGTAACTGCCATCATCATCCGCCATTTTCTTTGTCTGCTATTGAAATATTTTCTTGCCAACAATTCTACACTACGTTCAGAATTTTGCAAATATATTCAACTTTTCCATACCAAAAATTGGAGTAGTGCTGTATATTGAATCCGTTGATATAATAGTAGTGTCCTCCTAGTTATAGATAACTAGGACATGTGTGTATGGACACCCGATCTTTCACTGTATTCGGGTGTCCTTTATTTTTTGCAGTGATCAAGATGTGAAAGAGAATACAGGCTTTGGACAGGATCTTATGTTGGCAGAAAATATATTGGAGTAAAGGCAAGACTATATAATTCAGCCGGCGTAATAAAAAAAGAAACCGGTCAATAATACGGCTGACGGCTAAACAGACAAGGGTTTAAGGCAACATATACGAAAAGGGACGAAAACATGGTGCAGCGGCTGGCTAGAGGACAAACCCAAGTGCTCATCTACTTCACTGTGGAGGAAGCGATGGGCTGCGGCCACAACAAGCGGAAAGGGGTAGCCTTTTTTGGCAGAGAGAACGAAAAGAAAAACAGACAAAAGGATATCCCTTTCCATTACTTGCTGACTAGTACTTCTCTGGAACCCGAATATAAGCTACATTACGAAACTTATATTTTTCTACCATATGCTTCTTCATACGACTCAAATTGTAACGGTAACAATCTGCTATGCCATCCGCAAAGGAGTCTGCATTACCTTCCCTTAACTGCTGAAGCGCAAGAATGACTTGCTTGTTGAGATGTGAAAGTGTATGTTTTTTGACGGATAATAAGCAAAATGGTGTCCCCATTCAAGAAGATGATTGGTCTTAGATAATATAACATATAAGGGTTCTAAAGTGGTATGTTTCATTATAGATTTCAAAATATCTGCTAAATGAATAGAGCCAGGAGAAGTAAATCTGTTTGCTAACTCTTCCAGTTCTTCTCTAGAAAACCTTGGAGCTGCAACTAATGCTGCCGGGCGAATAATTAGCACCATTAGCTGTAGAGCGTGAAGGTAACGTTGAGATTTTTCTACATACCCGGTATTAAGCGCCAACTGATAAAGCTTAGTATCATCCGGTTCTATAACTATAGTGCCTTTACCATTTAGCGTCTTTACGAAACCTCTCTGTTCGAGTTCTGACAAAGCCTTTCTGACCGTGGATATAGAGACATCATATTGGCTGGCCAGCTGTTTCTCATATGGAAGATACATTCCAACAGAATATTCTCCAAGGCCAATTTTTCGATTCAACTCATCAACAATCTTTGAATAACAATAATCCTGACCACGCATGGGATTCCACGAAAACTTCAAACCAGTTTGTGAGGGACATTTTGGGGTGATCTCTGACAGGTAATTTAACGTATTTTGAATAGCATCCGTAAGTTTCTGATACATATTTGATAGCTGATTGTACTTTGTGAGTGGATCATCGCCTTTTAAAATATCTGGAATGACATTTGCTACAGATACAGCTTCCTGTAAAGAATGCTTAGAGAAATAGGGACAAACCTCTGCAAAAAATTTAAGCTTATTATAGAGGCAAAATGTAGAATAGAGTTCGCTGAATAGGAAATTACCACCTATTCTTAATATATCATATCCTAATTTAGAAAGAGAACGCCATCCACAAGGGGTATATCCCAAACGCAATGCTTTCATAGCCTGTTTATAGTGAGGCATTATCTCCACATCACACCCTTGCAAAGCAAAAACCATAAGTGAAGGAAGTATTAGAGCAAAAGTTTGATATACCTGTAAAATGCTTTTCTTTTGTTTTAAAACCTCAAAAACAGCGTTTGATGTATTAAAAGCCTCTTTTGTTGAAACAACAATCGGTGCAAGACGAGGCTGAATATCAACCAGACCTTCTGCCCGCAAGGCGTCAAACACACGGTTAATCGTATATCTGCTTACAGGGAATTGCTCGCAATATATCCTAGAAGATGGCAAGGCATTTCCTTGAGGTATCTGCCCATCCAAAATGCTCTGCTTAATTTCGTTATATACAAATGAAAATTTTGTTTCTTGTGGTCTCATAACTCATCTCCTATTTGTGTGATTATATCATGATGAACTTATTTTGTCAGCATGAAAAGCGTAAACCTATTTGCACACCTTACCAATATGAATATTGTCAGCATGTAAGGAGGACATTTATAATAAAAAAGGTAAAATTAATAGAAAAAGTTTGAGTATGGTGGAAAAGCCAAAATCAGGTGACCATATGTTTTCTAATCGAGGAAGAAGGCAGCCAGACAACATGTAAAATGGAGGAATTGTGATTATGAATCTAAAAGATTGTTATATAAAATTTGCGGAAAACAGTAAAAAAAGAAGAATTTTACAACGCGTTTTCTAATATGCAGTTTCATTGGGCTTTTGGATTTTTAGTATTATCATGTTCAGTCTGCTCGGGATCTATATGAGTCGAAAGAGTAAAAAGGCCGTTTACGAAATTGGTCAAATTTATATGTCTGGAATGAATGAACAAATGTCCAGACACTTTGAAACTGTTATTAAGCTGCGTTTTGATCAGGTTAGCGGTATTATTTCTGTTGTCTCAGCAGATAATAACGACATAGCGAAGTTATATGAGGAACTTGTTTACAGGGCGCAGGTCAGGGGGTTTGATTATTTAGCGCTTTGTTCTACTGAGGGAGATTTTCAGACACTTTATGGACAATCAATACAGCCATTGAATCCAGGCCCCTTTGTAGAAGCATTAGTGCAGGGGAACAAAGAGTCGCTGTAGGTATTGATTCTGCCGGAAATGAAGTGGTATTGTTTGGCGTTGGTGCAGCTTATCCGATGCACAATGGCGATAGGAGCACTGGCCTAATAGCAGCCGCCCCACTGGAGTATATCACCGATTTCCTTTCCTTAGAGGATGAAGAGCAGCTGATGTATTATCATATTATTAGGCCGGACGGTAGTTTTGTAATACAGAACTCCAACACTGAGCTGCGGTATTTCTTTGAACAACTACAAAAGCAGCTTGATTCTACAGCAAATGAGTTATCTGTAGAAAATTCTATTAAAGAGTTTGGTGTTGCACTAAAAATCATCAGGAATTTGCTACGACATTTGAAGTAAACGGTGAAGAACGGCAGATATACGGTATATCATTACCCTATTCTGAGTGGTATTTAGTATCGGTAATGCCTTACGGGATATTGAATGATGCAATAAACAGTCTAAGCAGCCAGCGTATGTTTATGACATTATTGTCCTGTGTTTCTATTTTGATTTTTCTAACTTTGATTTTTCTTCGGTATTTCTCCATAACCCGCTCTCAGCTGCATGAATTGGAGGAGGCCCGGCAGGAGGCTCTTGAAGCGAACAAAGCCAAAAGTGAATTTTTAGCCAATATGAGCCATGATATTCGCACTCCTATGAATGCAATCGTAGGCATGACCGCGATTGCCACTGCCCACATAGATGATCGAAAACAGGTACAGAATTGCCTTAGAAAAATCACATTATCTAGTAAACATCTATTAGGACTGATCAACGATGTTTTAGATATGTCTAAAATTGAAAGTGGAAAATTAACTTTAACAACAGAGCAAATTTCACTAAAGGAAGTTGTTGAGGGAATCGTCAACATTATGCAGCCACAGGTTAAGGCAAAAACAAACCTTTGACATTCATGTTGAAAATATCTTAACAGAAAATGTGTGGTGCGACGGTGTCCGCTTGAATCAGGTTTTACTAAATCTCTTATCAAATGCAACCAAGTATACACCGGAGAGCGGTTCGATACAATTATCCCTTTCTGAAGAAAAATCTCCGAAAGGCGAAAACTATGTCCGAATTCATATCAAGGTCAAAGATAACGGAATTGGTATGTCACCAGATTTCTTAAAAAAATATACGAATCCTATAGCCGCGCGGATGGAGCCAGAATACATAAAACTGAGGGCGCCGGTTTGGGAATGGCGATTACAAAGTACATTGTGGAGGCAATGGAAGGATCCCTTAATATAACAAGTGAACTTGATAAGGGTACCGAGGTTTCTCTCACATTTGATTTTAGAAAAAGCGGTTGCACTGGAAATGGATATGGTTCTTCCTTCCTGGAACATGTTGGTAGTTGATGATGACAAATTGTTATGTGAGACAGCCACGGACGCACTAAAATCAATCGGAATCAAAGCGGAATGGACATTAAGCGGAGAAAAGGCAATAGAACTGGTAATCCAACATCATCGAAAAGAGATGATTATCAAATCATTCTATTAGATTGGAAACTGCCCGGCATGAATGGAATTCAGACTGCAAAAGAAATTCGGCGTAAATTGGGAGATGACGTACCGATTCTGCTGATTTCTGCATACGACTGGAGTGAATTTGAAGCGGAGGCCCGTGAAGCGGGAATTAGTGGTTTTATCTCAAAGCCCCTTTTTAAATCCACTCTGTATCATGCTTTGCGACAGTATATGGACATTGAAACAGAACATGACCAGACATTGAATCAAAATATGAATCTATCCGGTCGCCGTATCCTGCTTGCCGAGGATAATGAACTAAACTGGGAGGTTGCGAAAGAATTGCTATCTGATTTGGGCGTGGAACTGGATTGGGCAGAGGATGGCCAGATATGTCTGGATAAGTTTCAAAAATCATCAGCAGGGTATTACGATGCCATTCTGATGGACATACGGATGCCACATATGACAGGATATGAGGCTACAAAGGCAATTCGGGGAATAAATCACCCAGATGCTTTATCTATCCCAATTATTGCTATGAGTGCGGATGCTTTTTTCTGATGACATACAGCATTGCCTGGCGTGCGGTATGAATGCCCATATAGCAAAGCCGATCGACGTTATAGAGCTGACCCGCTTATTAAAAAGATATCTAGTATGATTCTAGTCCTGAAAAGCGCGTGTCCGAAGGCACGCGCCTTTATATTTATCACCAGTCCCCACCCTTTCGTATTTAGGTGCAGTTTTTATATCAGAACCTTGACAAACAGCGGGCAATTCGTTAATATCAGCATTCAAGTCCGCATCCCTTTGGCATTTGTTTTTGCGTTTAAGACCTTTTTAGCAATTTCCTAATCTTCTGCACAAAGAAAAGGACGCAATCTCAACGACTGCGCCTTTTCCTGCGATATTTAATTAAGAAAGAACGTTCAAAAAGAAATTATTTTCTGTAACCCTATCTCCTTTTGACACTTTTAGTATAACAATCTTTTGTGACGTTTCTGTTAAGAAATCTTATCGCTTTGGTGTCAATTTTTATCATCATATCGACAACAATGAGACAAGCCGGTACGATCTTCTAATCGTTCCTCAGCCTTTCTACAATGGCCTCTTTGCTCATTCTCCGGTAGTTATAAATGGGCACCACAACAGCAATTAAGGCCATCAGCGGCAGACAGACGAAGCTGGCAGCAAGGCTGGGATGGTAGTTGAAGAAAAAGCTCTGCCGACGGTGTTTAAAATCATCGGCCTTGCGATGGCCATGCCGGCTGTATCTGCCAAGAGAACTGCTGTCAAAAGATAGATCAATCCCTCTGTAATCAGCATCTTTCTGATTTGTTTCTGTGTCTGCCCCACTGCCTCTAACAAGGCAAGCTCTCTTCTTCTGGCCATAATTGTGACAGAGGAAGTGTTGAAGAAGTTCAGCAGTCCGATTACAAACAGTACTGCCGACAGCAGTCCCAAAATCATATAATATTTCTCAGCAAATCCTCTGCACTGATCCAGAACCGATAATCTGGATTCCACATAAAGCGACGGTCTTATCTCTTTGGTACGTTGGGTCAGCCACTGGTCATAAGCCTTTTCCTTCCCATCCTTTACATCGATCCCCGCCATCATTGCATTCCTGCTGCCGCCTAAGGCGGTATATTCTGACACGGGCAAATAGAAAGAGCAGTCGAAGATGGTCTCTATGGCGCCAAAGCGATAAGTCAAATCATAGGGCATCCATCCTATGGCGAGCACCGTATACTCCTTTGCCCTTTTCCAGTTCCAAGGTGATCTTATCTCCCGATCATAAAAAGTACCGAAACCCTGAACCAAATCGCTGACGATGACATAGTCTCCTTTGGCAAATTCTTCATAGGACGGCCCTCTTCTATAAACTTCATCTTTTCATATGCCTCCCGCGTTAAGGCCCATGACATGGGCCACGCTTCTCGATTCTCCAGATACTTTTTCTCCTTCTCCAGCTCATACCCATTAATATATTTTTCTTTCTCTGCCTGATCTATAATCTTCTTTTAAATTCTCATAGCCCTTGTCGTCCAGCGGATACGTGATGTTGTCGTTATAGATCAAAGCCACCTTTTCCGTGTCTTTTGAGCAGTAACCTCATCAATAAATTCCGGCGACACCGCATGCATATTAGATGAATAAGCGCTGTTCGTGATTCCAGATACGTCAAAATCATAAGAAGCGTAAATGTTCAAAAACTGATCGTAATCGAAGCTTTTGGTGAGAGAATAGGATGCATTGAGAAGCGTCATGGGCAGCGCCAATGATATGACCACCAATACAGCTCTTTTTCCATGAGCGCTTCATATTGCTGAATGCGATGGTAAATGGCGTAATCTTACCTGTCTTCTTGCCGGACTTCTTATGCTTTTCCTCCAAATTAATCCTCACCGCGTCCACAGGGGAAACCTTAGCTACGATACGAGCTGGCATCTGACATCCGATATAGATTGTCAAAGCAGCAAAAGATGCTGAGGCGATAAATATCAGCGGATTAATCGAAGGCTGCACCGTAATCACACCCATGGCCGAATTATCTGAAAGCAGGTACGGCGTCATAGCCAGGCCGATAAAATACCCGATTGCCAGTCCCAAAGGGATTCCGATGACGGAAAGGGTCAGGGCCTGCCTGCGGACGATGGATTTCAACTGTCTGCCAGTTGTCCCGATGTTCTTCAGCAGCCCGTAAGTCCTGATATCGTTATTGACTGAGATGCGGAAGATGTTGTAAATAATCAGGTAGCCGGAAGCAAATATTATCAGCAGCAAAAACGAGAACTGAATCAAAGGGAAAGGAATCCTCTGCAAAGATATCGTAGGCAGAATTGGAATAAATTCTACCGTACGTATCGCTGATGTGATACTTCTTCTCCATTTCATTGACGATATCGGTTAGGTGAAAGGTATCCTCACACCAGATATACAGCGTGTAAGCTCCTTCCGTTTCCTTTTCACCGAGGGATGGGGCTGCAGCCTTTGACATTTTATCCTGGCAGAATGCCTTGGACACCCACGCATTTTGAACGGTGGAAAGAGGGTCTCCTTTCCAGTATCCGCTGAGGACAAACATCTGCGACACCTTTTTTCCGCCAAGGGTATACTGCAGCTTCACTTTCGTTCCCACTTTTCGAGGCAAATCCAGAATATCCAAGGTGATAGTGCTCAGAGCGATTTCATCGTATTTCTCGGGCATCCTGCCTTGAGTGGGAGTGCAGAGGACCGCTTCTGCCCCTTTTTTATCGGCATATCTCATCTCGGTAGCCGAGTTTACGAACTGCTCATTGACAAGCTGCGAAATCATGATGCTGCAGCCAAAGGCCGCTATCTTCTCATCTTTGGCAACTTCCGTAAACTTCTTATAAGTCAAATTCTCCGCGGTAATATGACTTTTGATTCACGTTCATTCGAAATTCCTGCTGCTGTGTGGACTTCATCATGGACAACAGGGCTGAAAATAGCGATGTAAACATGACGGTAGTCATGATAATCGCAATGATCGCGATGAGGTTCCTTCCTTTATTGACCTTCATGAAGCGATTGGCAACACTGTGAACAGTCTTTTGCTGTCTACTTTAATCATGGAATTCACCTCTGCTTACAATCTGTCCATCCTCGATACGCACGATACGCTCCGCCATCTGGGCGATTTCCTCATTATGGGTGATGATGACCATGGTTTGGTGGAATCGCTGGCTGGTCACCTTGAGCAGACCCAATACATCCTGACTGGTTTTGCTGTCCAGATTTCCGTAGGTTCATCCGCCAGCAGGATAGCTGGCTTTGCTGCCAGAGCCCTGGCAATGGCAACTCTTTGCTGCTGTCCGCCGGAAAGCTTATTGGGAAGCCTGCGCAGTTTATCCGACAGTCCGAGGATCTTAATTATTTCGTCGGTATAGGCAGTATCCGCCTCTTTGCCATCGAGTCCAACAGGCAGCAATATATTTTCTTGTACGTTCATCATGGGAACTAAGTTGTAATTTTGAAAGACAAAACCGATATTCCGGCGACGAAAGATGGTCAGCTCGTCATCTGTCATTTCAGATAGTTCATTTCCATCTACCATTACGCTGCCGGCCGTCGGTTTGTCCAGACCGCCGAGCATATGAAGCAGGGTTGATTTTCCACTGCCGCTGGTTCCAACGACTGCTAGAAACTCCCCTTCTCCACCGATAGATTCACACCATCCAGTGCGTGAACTTCTGTTTCACCTCTGCCATAAACCTTCGTTAATTCTCTCTCGTCTGTAAAATAATCATGTCGAACCTCCCTAAAAATAGTCTGCATTGTTATTACAATACAGACTATATCGTATAAAAGTATCAGGCTGGTTTCTTAAATATCACACTTTTGATATATTTATTTATATTCGGGCAGAAATACAGAGAAACAGGACCCCTGACCGGGTTTTGAAGTCACTTTGATATAACCGCCTTCTGATTCTATGATTTCGCGGGCTAAATACAGGCCCAGGCCGACGCCTTCCTGCTCTGCCGCTTGTCTGCTGCGATAGAAGCGGCCAAAGATTTTCGAATCTCTTCTTCTTCCATGCCGAAGCCATCGTCTTTAATATCGATACGGGCAAAGAGCTGGTAAGCGGTAAGAGAGATTTCTACTCTGCCACCCCTTGCTGTATATTTAATGGCATTGTCCAAAATATTAAAGCAGGCTTCTCTCGTCCACTTGAAATCGCACAGAGCGGTTAGCGAGTTCTCTCCCGCTCAAAAACTAGGTCGATGTCCTTGTCCACTGCTTTCTGCCTGCCTTGCTCACAGACAGATTCCATCAATTCCCAGAGATCATTTTCTTTCGACTGGGTTTTATGATGCCTGTTTCCAATCTGGATGTTTTGACGAGAGATTTCAGTAAAATCCAGCTTTTTCCGCCTGTCTTCCAATGGCTTGTACTTTTTTCTTCCCAGCAGTTCCCGCCAGCTCTTCCTCTAGGAGCTGACTGTAAATCATGATATTGGAAAGTGGTGTAACAGTCTGGTGAGAAATATCAGAAATCAAAGTCTGAATCCTTCCTTTTTTGCTCCTGCAGATTTTCTTCGCTGAGTATGCTGTCAGCGAGAAACCGTTTCATAGAGTTTTCTATGGAGGAAATCATACTTTCGTCTATCAGCTGCGGCTGAAAACGACCATTGCCGACGTCCTCCAGCATCTTTCCCAAACGCTGCAGAAGCCTTTTCTGACGATGTCTTAGGTAGAACACACCTGCCAAAAGCGCTGCGATGATAGAAATAGAGAGAATGTGGATTACGCTCATTTCAATTTCCTCTTCAAAACTCTCGCAACAATCAATATGATGATACATGGCACCAGAAATTCAATACATCTAAATATGATGTAATAATAAAACGGCAGAGCATACATCAGATATTTTTCATAGTCTACCCAAAGGCTGACACCAAATCCAACAATGAAAAGAACACATATTATATATAAGAGCTTCGGATAATTTTCTCTTTTCATTTTCTTCCTCCTTCCATATTCTATTGAAAACAATAACCAATGCCATATACAGTTTTGATATGCTGCGGTTCTGCTGCATCCTCGCCTAATTTATCGCGCAGTCTTTTTAATCGTTACTGTCAGAGCGTGGCCGTCGACGTATTCGCTGTCTCCATCCCACACACCATCGATCAAAAGTTCTCGCGACACTGTCTTACCCTTTATTTTCAACCAAAATGCGCAGCAGCTTCTGTTCTGTCTTGCTTAATTCTACGGTTGTCCCTTGACGCTGAAAATCATCCGCTCAAAATCAAAGAGAAAGTCGCCTTCGGTTATGGCCTGGGAATCTGCCTTGCGCAGCTGGACCCCCGACCCTGGCCCGCAGAACCATAAGGCTGAAAGGTTTCGTAATATAGTCGTCTGCACCGGACTCCAGTCCAGTAACGATATCCGTTTCCATATTATTCGCCGTCAGCAAAATGATCTTAGTCCGCCGTCCGGCGGACTTGATCTCTCGCAGAAGATCCAGACCGCTGCCGTCCGGGAAGTTGATATCCAAAATAAGCAAATCCGGATTCACTTCTTCCACGGCCGTCCTCGCTTCTGTCAAAGTATAGCTTTGCAAAAAGTTTCTTCCTTCCTCTCGCAGGCTTAATTTAATGCCTTCGTTCAGCTGTCTGTCATCTTCTGCAATTAAAATCTTTATCATGATAGTTCCTCTCTCATATACCTGTTGTATCAGTACCATCTTACAGGAAAATCAGATTTGTCAATTGCTCAAAATCGGTAAGAAAACAAAGTTCAATGAATGGATACGCCTTTACACGAAAAAAGCTCCGCATCTCTGCGGAGCTTTTTTTCGGCGATATTTAATTAAGAAAGAACGTTCAAAAGAAATGATTGTCTGTAACCCTATCTCCTTTTGACACTTTCAGTATAGCAATCTTCTGTGACGATTTCATAAAGAATTTATTACTGTTTCATGTAGATTCAATCAAACAATTCCCAGTTCACCGATCAAGATAAAAATACCAGCCAGAATGCAGGCGATGCCTGCCAGCATTTCCCGTCTGCCAATTCGATTGGCATAGGCTTCCTCGTCCATCTCTTTCCGCTTTTTGTCGACAAGGTTTTGAACCATATCATACCGCTTCTTCACCTTAATCATATATCCGGTCACTGTAAAATAACGCCAAGCACTAAGAACAATATTCCGATAATCAAAGTTCTTCCCTCCATATCTCATTCAATTAAAACAACGATAACTGGTCCGTTTCAGGCAGGCCTTTCAAATACACCGTGTGTTCGCAGCGCTTCCACAGCGGTTTTGTTCAGTTTAGAACGATGTACTGCCTCTTCAATGGTTCCAAATGGTTTTTCCTCGTAAGCGTCGGCAAAGGCCTTTGCCGCTGTATCTCCCACGCCGTCAAGGGCGACGAATGGCAGGAGCACTTTTCCTTCGTCGGACCAGAACTTCAACGCTTGGGATTTTCCCAGTCGGGCCATTGCGAATTCGTAACCTCTGGAATACATTTCGTAAGCGACTTCCAGGATCAAGATATCACTTGCTCTTTGGCTGTCGCATTGTTGCCCATGGCATTAATCATCTCGATGCGATCCAGACAGGCCTGGGGCCTTTGAGAATTGTATCCGCATCAAAGTTTGCCACTGTACTGGTAAAATAGGTCGCATAGAATTCTACCGGGTAATATACCTTATACCAGGCCATACGGAAAGACATCATCACATAAGCCACCGCATGGGCACGAGGGAACATGTACTTGATTTTAATACAGGAATCTATGTACCAGTCAGGAACGCCGTGTTCCTTCATCACTGCCAGCTGCTCATCCTTCAGCGGCCTGTTCTTACGAACGTCCTCCATAATCTGGAAAGAAGTTTTGTTTTCAATCCCCTTCAGAATCAGGTAGTTCATAATGTCGTCTCGGGTGGAGATCACTTCTCTCATGGTAGCGACTCCGGATCGGATATAATCCTGGGCGTTGTTCAGCCACACGTCTGTACCGTGAGAGAAACCGGATATACGGACCAGGTCCGCAAACTTGTCAGGTTTCGTGTCGTCCAGCATCTGCCTTACAAAACCGGTGCCGAATTCCGGGATGGCGTATGAGCCATGGGTAAATTTATAATCCGGATCTTTAATGTCCAGGGCTTCTATTCCGTTAAAAATCGAAAGCACCTTCCTGTCCGTCAGGTCAGCCTTCATGGGGTCGATGCCTGTCATATCCTGAAGCTGTCTGATCATGGAAGGAATGTTGTGTCCCAGGATATCCAGCTTCAAAAGGTTCTCATCGATCTTATGATAATCGAAATGGGTGGTGATAATGTCTGACTTCACGTCGTTGGCCGGGTGCTGCACCGGACAGAACTCATAGATTTCATGGTCATCCGGCACGATGATAATGCCGCCCGGATGCTGTCCTGTCGTTCTTTTGACCCCCGTGCAGCCCTGGGTCAGTCTGTCCGCCTCAAATTTATTGATCGGCCGGTTGAACTCATCGGCAAACTTCATGACATAACCATAGGCGGTCTTATCCGCTACAGTGCCTACCGTGCCAGCTTTAAATACGTTCTTTTCCCCCAAAGATTTCACCAACATATTTATGTGCTGTCGCCTGGTATTCACCAGCAAAGTTCAAGTCGATATCCGGCCTCCTTATCGCCGTTAAATCCCAGGAATGTAGCGAATGGAATTGTGTAGCCGTCCCGGTGCATCGGTGTTGCGCATTCTGGCAGTCCAATTCCGGCATGTCGATACCGCAGTCGTAGAGTTCCATGTCCCCCCATATGCGTTTTGCAGTTCGACAGATATAGTGGGGTTCCAGAGGATTTACTTCCGTAATGCCTGCCATGGTCGCTGCAAAGGAAGATCCTACGGAACCTCGGGAGCCTACCAGATAACCGTCTTCCATGGATTTGTGCACCAGCATCTGCGCCGAAAACATACATGACTGCATAGCCGTTGTCGATGATGGAACTCAGTTCCTTCTCCAGACGTTCGCCAATCCGATCTGGCAGAGGATCCCCATAGATGCTGTAGGCTTTTTTCCATGCAGGTCGTGCGCAGGGTTTCTTCCGCACCTTGAATTTTAGGCGGGAACTTGCCCTTTGGCACCGGCAAAATTCCTTCATCAATCATATCTGCAATCTTGTTGGTGTTTTCGATTACGACTTTATAAGCCGTTTCTTCCCCTAAATAGCTGAATTCCTCCATCATCTCGTCAGTCGTTCTCATATACAGACCCTGACCGTTTTCGGCATCCTTGAAGCCCATGCCAGCCATCAGAATATTCCTGTAAATCGCCGACTCCGGCTCATCATAATGCGCGTCTGTAGTTGCAACTACAAGTTTTCCCATTTTGTCAGCCAAAGCGACGATCTGCCGATTGTGTTCTTTCAGTTCCTCTTTACCTGAAACCATACCGTTATCGATCATAAACTGATTATTGATTAAAGGCTGAATCTCCAGATAGTCGTAAAAGGATGCAATCTCTTCAATTTCCTCCTGGCTCTTTCCTCCCGCAATAGCGCGGTAAACCTCGCCGGCTTCGCAGGCAGAGCCGATAATCAGTCCCTCTCGATGTTCTTCAATCAAAGATTTTGGCAGCCGCGGTCTCTTATAAAAGTAGTTGAGATGAGAGTAGGATACCAGCTTGTATATGTTTTTCAGGCCCTCTTGCGTCCGCGCCAAGAGGATTATGTGATTGGTCGGCTTCTTCTTAAAATCGATGGTGCCGTCAGCATTGTGACAGTCGCTGTCGTCAAAGACATAACCTTCCATGCCGTAAATGATATTGATATGAATCGGATTGTCTTTATTGCCGGCAAGTTTTTGGCCGTCTTGGCGGCATCAGGGAAGCTCTGTACAACACCGTGGTCTGTAATCGCAACGGCTGGCTGCCCCCAATAGGCTGCCGTCTTTACCAGATTCTCCACCTCGTTCAATCCATCCATGGCGCTCATTTTCGTATGAGCGTGCAGCTCTACTCGTTTTCCGCCTTCAAAGGTGTCTCTCTTTTAATCTTGCTCTTATTGATATCCTTTAACATGACGACGAGGCAGTTGTCATATCTATCCCACTCCGTCTCACCGCGGACTTTATGTAGTCTCCGCTTTTCAGCAGAGAATCGATTTCGTCCCACTTATTATTAGAGCAAAAAGCCTTCAGACAGACAGATGTCTTTTTTGTCGGTTATCAAAAAGAGTCACTAGCTTTTTTCATTCTTAATCGGCCTTGAATCTTTCTTAAATAAAATACCTTCGACGATCACCACCCCTGAGTCTGCGGACAGACTGGAAAGTGATACAGATTGTCCCATGATATCTTTTCCCATAATGCGGTTTCCTTCGGCCGGCGCCTCTTTTTTCTCTTCGTTTCCAGCCGCCCTTCTGCTGACCGCCGCCAAATCCGCCGCCCTGGCTATTTCCTCCGCCGTCAAAAGCCGGCTTGTCCGGCTGGCTTTTGCGGTACTTCTGCTGCAGCTCTTGTGGCTGCTGCAAGGACGCTTTGATATCCGACTCCTCAGAAGCTTTCCAGCTTTCAGCGGCTTTTGAGTAAACCTCTTCGTCGTTAAGGAATGTAACCTGGGTGTTGATGCCAAAATTATCGTTTAGTAACTGTTGGAACAGATGGGCTACTTTTTCGTTGAGCTGTTCTGTAGACAGCTTTCCTAAAGCGTAAATCTTCAGATGCTCGCCATCAAAAGTAAACTTATCTGTCTGTATCGTCTTTGTAATGGCCGCATATTTTCCGTTGATAATCTCAATCATATGCGGTATGAAGAGCTTGACAGTCTCTTTCTCATCTAAAATCATATCAGCATAGATGTACTCAAATTTTTACATCGCTGAGATGATCGATGGAATGAAGTATGATGCCTCGCAATTTCTCCATATCCAAGGAAGGCATGATAAAATTGAGCCGTAGTTTGATAGTCAGTACTCCCGTCTCTTTGAAATCACAGCCTCTGTAATGTCATAATGATATTCACCAGTTTCGTGGTTGCCGATTCCCTGCCAGTTTATATGTTTGTCAATTAATTCTCTCATTTTCCCTCTATCGCATTCATCAATTCGTCTACAATGTCTTTTTCTTCTACCGTCTTCACTATTTCACCCTTGGAGAAGATAACGCCTTTGCCTGTCCCTCCAGCTACGCCAAAGTCTGCTTCTTTTGCTTCTCCTGGTCCATTTACGACGCAGCCCATAACAGCCACTTTCAGCCCCGGCCTTATGTCAGCCGCAGATAAGCGCCGCTCCACCTCTTCGGTCAGCGCTTGCAATTCCACTTTGGTTCTTCCGCAAGTCGGGCAAGAGACCAAATCCACCTTCGGCGTTCGACAGCCTGCCGCCTCTAAAATCTCCTGTGCATAGTAAACTTCCTCTACGGATCTGCCGTTAAGGACACTCTCATGGTATCACCAATTCCTTCCAGCAGCAACGATCCGATGCCGATGGCAGATTTCACTTTCCCCTTTCAGCGTTCCCGCTTCTGTGATGCCGATATGTAAGGGATGCTCCGTCTTTTCGGCCACCAGCTTATGTGCTTTGTAATTCATCAAAACATCTGATGATTTTAAGGAAACCACCAGATGATCATAACCCATATCTTCAATAATCTGCACATTACGCAGTGCACTTTCGGCCAGTCCTCTGCAGTAACACCGCCATTCTTATCAAGAATGTCTTTCTCCAAAGAGCCGGAATTCACGCCGATTCGGATGGGAATATTCCGCTCTCTGGCAGCGTCCACGACAGCTTTGATCCGATCCCGGCTGCCGATATTTCCCGGATTGATTCTGATTTTATCTGCTCCGGCTTCCATGGCGGCGATTGCCAGTCGATAATCAAAATGGATATCGGCTACCAGAGGAATTTCCACCTGGGAACGTATTTTCTGCAGTGTCCAGGCGCTTTCCATGTCAGGAATTGCAATTTTACAATATCGCAGCCCGCTTTTGTGAGTTGGTTAATCTGGGCCAGCAGCGCCTCTTCATTCCGCGAATCCACATTGGTCATAGACTGGATGGATATCGGCGCGCCGCCTCCGATATAGACATTTCTGCACTTTTACTTGCTTACTCATGTAAATAACCTCGTTATATCATTCCACGTTGCAAATACCATCAACCCCAGCAGCAGAACCATACCTGCCGCGTGGATTTTCCCTTCTAAGTCGTCGCTGATCATTCTGCCCGTAATCATTCTGATGAAAACAAAGAGAATACGGCCTCCGTCCAGTGCAGGTATAGGCAAAGATTGAGGATTGCCAGATTCAAACTCATCAGCGCAATCAGATATCCGAAATAGGATATTCCGTAATTGGTCGGTTCACTGACCATGGTCACCATGCCAATCGGGCCAGCGATTTGAGAACTAGGAACTGCTCCGTTATCAGCTGTTTGAGCATATCAAACATCATAACCGTCATATTCCAGGTTGCCTTTGCGCCATTCTTGGCAGCAGTAAAGACATTGTGACTGATCTCCGGCGTAATACCAACTATATATCTGCCGTCGTCACCCTTTGCGGGTTGGCGTTAAGTGTCAATTCCTCGCCATTTCTATCCACTGTAATCGCCAGTGATTTCTCTGATTTTCCAATAGCGGCAGTCAGATCCTGCCAAGAGTTAATCTCTGTATCGTTGACGGCCAGAATCTTATCACCTGTTTCCAGTCCCGCCTCATACGCAGGGCTGGCATCTTGTACTTTGTCAATAGACGTGGTCGCACTGCCGACGTAACCCATGATGATAGACAGCACTAATATTGCGATAAGCACATTCATTCCAGCGCCAGCCAGCAAAACGGAAATCTTGGCCCACCAAGGTTTGTTGCAAAAACTCTGTCGTCGTCAGAGGCTTCATTCTCCGCTTCCATGGCGCAATAACCGCCAATGGGAACCAATCTGATCGCATACAGGGTCTCTCCTTTTTGCCTTTTATAGATTGCCGGTCCCATACCGAAAGCAAACTCATTTACCTTTACACCCACCGCTTTTGCTACCACAAAGTGGCCCAGCTCGTGTGGAAAAAATTAACAGTACAAATAAAATAATTGCATAAACAATTGTCATCCCATAACCTCTTTACGTATTATTTGATCGATTTCGATAATATCATTTAACCCTAAATTATATGAAGGCGTGTGAAGTTCTAGTATTTTTTCTATGTTCTTTTTCAATATCGACAAAGGAAATTTTTCCCCTTTAAAAATTTATCTACCAAAACCTCGTTGGCCGCATTCATGACTACAGGATAGCTGCCCCCTGCTTCTGATGCCGCATAGGCCAGTTTGATACAGCCGAACACGTCTGTATCCGGTTCCTCAAAGGTCAGATTTGCCCCTTCCTGAAAGAAGTCTAGCTTCTGCCTTCATAGGGGGAATCCTCTCTGGATAACCTAGGGCGACGCTGATAGGAATTCTCATATCGGGCAATCCCATCTGTGCAATCACAGAGGTGTCCTCAAACTCGACTGCCGAATGAACGATGGACTCAGGATGGACGAGAACCTGAATATCAGTCAGTGGCACATCAAACAGCCATCGAGCTTCGATCACTTCTAATCCTTTGTTCATCATGGTTGCCGAATCTATGGTAATCTTCCTGCCCATGGTCCATTTCGGATGCTTTAACGCCTGTTCCAACGTCACTTCTTCTAGCTGCTTTCGGTTATATCCTCGAAAGGGTCCGCCGGAAGCGGTGAGCAAAATTCTTTTAATCCTCTTACCCTGATTTCCCTGCAGACACTGAAAAATTGCGCTATGTTCACTGTCTACGGAAGCAGCTTGACGCCAGACTTGTGAACCGCATCCATCACCAACTCTCCGCCTGCAACCAAAGTCTCTTTATTAGCCAATGCGATATCCTTGCCGGACCGGATTCCTCGATAGGTCGGCACCAATCCACGCATTCCCATCAAAGAATTGAGGAGAATTTCACTATCATCCTCTGCAGCAGCAATCAGTCCGGACTCACCGTACATGACCTCTAACTTTGGATATCTCTTTGCCAATATCAAAGCATCTGTCTCATCGGCCGTCACAACCAAACGGGGCGAAAATTCTTCAATCTGTTTTGACAATTCTTCGATATTTTTTCCCACAGGTCAGTGATGTCACTTTAAATCGATCCCTATTTGCTCTAATCACATCCAACGCCTGGGTACCGATAGAACCTGTACTGCCGAGTATGGCCACTTTCTTCATAAATCTATTATCTCCTAAATATTTCAATTCACGCATCTTTTTTAGAACCGCTGAAAGGTCAGAAACACTGAATCATTATCTACATTATATTACCAAAGGATGATGACGATATAATGAACGTCTCCGATCCTCCGACATTGTCGCAAGGTTACGTTCATTGAATCACGATTTTCATTCTATTTTACAGAAGTATAATCGTGATATAACAGTTCCTTCCGATCTTACGACGTTGTCGCAAGGTCGGAACTGTTGAATTGTAATCTCAATTGTATTATAAGAGGATGATTACAATATAGTAATACACCACTGGGGCGGTAAACAGAACGCTGTCGAAACGGTCCAGGATGCCGCCGTGTCCAGGTATCAGATTGCCATAATCTTTAATCCCCATTTTCCGTTTATATGCAGATGCAGTCAAATCTCCGCACTGAGAAAGGATTGCGCCGATGAAACCAATCATCACACAGTGTAGCCAAATCATCGGAACGACAAAATATCCAAATAAACCGCAGCAGATGACGCTGCCGATGGTGCCTCCCACTGCTCCCTCGATGGTCTTTTTGGGGCTCAGATTTGGGCATAACTTGTGTCTTCCCAGGAAAAAGCCAGTAAAGTATGCAAAAATATCGGTACAGAACGCTGATAAAAAGAACTAGCCAGATTAAAATTGAGTATTCCTGTGTCTGATCCACCAATACCACATGGTAAGAAAAACACCACATAAATAATACCTAACATGGTTGCCATGCCGTCTTCTAACTTTCTCTCGTTAATCTTAAATATATAGATGGAGCTGGCCATGATGCTGGCAGCCAGCCACGCCAAGATAAATTCGTGATACTGCGGCCAAAAGCCATTAATCATATAGAGCACGAACATGCTCACATATGCAATGGGTTCCGAAGGATGAATATCCATCGCTTTAAAGCCATTAAAGAATTCTCTGATGCCGACTAAACCCACAAAGATACACATGGCTGTCAGCCAGTAGCCACCCAGATAAACTAACACCAGAAGCGGCACCATGCACAGTCCTGAAATAATTCTCGTCTTCATATTATTTACTTCCTTCCCCCAAACCTGCGATCTCTTTTCTGATATTGTTCAATCAGCTTTTCGTATTCCTGCGGCGTAAAATCCGGCCAGAGAACATCCGTAAATTCAAATTCACTGTAAGCGCTCTGCCACAACATAAAATTAGACAGACGCTCTTCTCCGCTGGTCCTGATAATCAAATCCGGGTCTGGAATATTACCGTTCTCATCGCCGGTATACAAGTACCTGCTGATAATCTCTTCCGTTATCTCAATGTCCTCGGTGAGTCTGCCCGTTTCCACGTCTCTTTTAATATTGTTTACAGCTCTGACGATTTCTGCCCTGCTCCCATAATTGAGCGCTATATTAAACTGGAGTCCTGTATTATTTCGGGTAGTGTCCAGTGATTTTTCAAGTCTATCTACTGCTACCTTAGGAACTACCCCCTGTAATCCCCAAGTATTTTTTTACTTTCACGTTATTCTGATGCAGTTCCGCTAATTCGCTGTCTACATATTTAACTACGAGCTTAAAAATGCCGCCTACTTCGTCTTGGGATCTTTTCCAGTTCTCCGTGGAAAAAGCGTAGACGGTCAAGTATTTCACCCCAAGGATGTCGGAGGCTTTGACAATCTCCTTC
>VOFI01002190.1_pt1 | contig 23760 bp, 38 predicted proteins | sample 5384131 | NCBI WGS metagenome assembly VOFI01 (sample SAMN12384728, study PRJNA508395) | human gut metagenome | isolation source: healthy gut H | host: Homo sapiens | reverse complement strand
GGCATGGCCGCCATCAAGGATGAATCCACCGTGGACCTTGTTGTGAACATCGTTCCGGTCGGCAACGAGCAGATCTTTGACCGTCTCGGCCTCGAGGAGCAGTATATGGACCTGCTGGGCGTGAAGGTCCCGGCCATTACCATCCCCGTCCGCCCCGGCCGCAACCTTGCCATCATTCTGGAGGTCGCCGCCATGAACAACCGCCAGAAAAAGATGGGCTACAACGCCGCGGCGGAGTTCACGGAGCAGATCAACCGCCATTTCGACGAGACGGCCGGGCAGAGCTTCTGATTCGTTTATACCATGGGCTGCTGCAGAATCTGCGGCAGCCCATTTTTCATACGCCGCGTTCTGGGGCTTGCTGCGGGCGGCAGACTGTGGTATACTATAATGAACTGTTTATCTACCCGCCGCCGCGTCCCGGCGATAATTCCGCTGGTGTCCGTTCCTGTTGTTTTTTGATATTCTGGAGGATATCTCATGGATCTGTTTGACCGTCTCCCTCGCGCTGCCCAGGCTCCGCCTGCTGCGTGAGCCGCTGCGGCACACTTCGTTCCGTCATCGGCGGCCCCGCCGAGGTGATGGCCCCTTCCGTCGTCGCTTGCAGAGCTGCAGGCCCTGCTGCGCCTGAGCACATTGGGGAGGGGCTATCCGCGTGCGTCTGCTCGGCGCAGGCACGAATATTCTGGCGCCGGACGGCGGCGTGCGCAGGGCTTGTCATCGTGACGAGCGGCGCGCTGACCGGCCTTCCATGCCGGATGCAGGCGCATATTGAGGCCATGTCCGGCGTCACGATGGCAAGGCTCGCCTGCTTTGCCCGCGACAACGGCCTGACGGGACTGGAATTTGCCCACGGCATCCCCGGCACCGTCGGCGGCGGCGTCTATATGAACGCCGGAGCCTATGGCGGCGAGATCCGCACCGTGTGCCGCTGGTCGCAGGAGATGCTGCCGGACGGGACGCTCGTCCGGCGGGAGGGCGTCTCGCAGGGCTTCGGCCACCCCACGAGCGTCTTCCAGCACAGACGGCGTGATCGTCCGGGCGTGCTTTGCCCTGCAGCCGGGCGACCCCGGCATCATCCGCGAGACGATGCGCGAGCTGATGACGCGCCGCACCGCCTCGCAGCCGCTGGACCTGCCCTCGGCCGGAAGCGCCTTCAAACGCCCGCAGGGCGGCTATGCCGCCGCGCTCATCGAGTCTGCCGGGCTGAAGGGCCTGACGGTCGGCGGCGCGCGCAGGTCTCGGAAAAACACGCGGGCTTTGTTGTCAACCGCGGCGGCGCGACCGCCGCAGACGTGCTGGAGCTGCTCCGTCAGGGTGCAGCAGCGCGTTCTGGAGCACAGCGGCATCCGGCTCGAGCCGGAAATTCGCCTTTGGGACTGAGGGAACACATGAGCTTTACGATATTTTCCTTCGGCTTTCGCTACGGCGCGCCGGAGGCTGACGAGGTATTCGATCTGCGCTGCCTGAAAAATCCCTATTGGGAGCCGGGAGCTGCGTGAACTTTGCAGTCAGGACGCCCCTGTGCGCGATTTTATCCTGCACAATGAGCAGGCAGCCGCACCGTACTGAACTACGCGCTGTCCATGCTGCTCCTGCAGGCGGACCTGTAATGCCGAGCGCGGCTGGGGCAACGACATGACCGTCGGCGTCGGCTGCAAGGGCGGCCGTCACCGCTCCGTAGTAGGTGCAGAATTTCTGGCCGCAGGGCTGCGGGAGCATGGCCATACCGTCACGGTCTTCCACCGCGATCTGAGCCGGGAGGAAACGCATGATCTCCTTTTCCGCCAATGTGAAACGGGAGCTCTGCCGCACGGCGCCGGGCGCAAAATGCTGCGCGCTGGCCGAGATGCTAGGCGCACTCCTGTATGCCAATCATTTCAGTGCCTCGTGCATCCGCATCGTCACGGAGAATCCGGAGTTCGCCACGCGGCTGCCGCGCCTGCTGCAGCGTGGATTCGGCCTGCGCTTTGACGCGCTGCCGGAGCCGGAGGCGCAGGGCAAGCGCGTGCTCGTGCTGGAGGACCCGGAAAAAATCTCGCATGTTTTCACGCTCTGCGGCTTTTCCGCCGAATCGAGCCTTGCACTGCATGTGAATCTTGCCCTGCTGGAAAAGTGACTGCTGCCGCCGCGCCTTCCTGCGCGGAGCCTTTCTGGCGGGCGGCTCCGTCACAGAACCCTGCCAAGCGCTATCATCTGGAATTCTCCACCTCGCACCGGCGCGTATGCGCCGAGACGGGTACGCTGCTGCTGGAGATGGGCCTGACGCCGAAGCAGACGGAGCGCAAAGGGAAGCAGCATTCTCTACTTCAAGCAGAGCGAGACCATCGAGGAGCTGCTGGCCCTGATGGGCGCGCCGGTCCAGCGCCATGACCGTCATGCAGGCCAAGATCGAAAAGGACTGGCGCAACGACGCCAACCGCAAGACGAACTGCGACACGGCAAACGTCACCAAGGCCGTGGACGCCGCGCAGGAGCAGCTTGCCGCACTGCGCACGCTCGAGGCACAGGGCCGGCTGGACTCTCTGCCCGAAAAACTCCTGCAGACGGCCCTGCTGCGCCGCGAGCACCCGGAGGCCACGCTCTCCGAGCTGGCAGGAGCTTCACGAGCCGCCCACCAGCAAGTCCACCGTCAACCACCGCATGCGCAAGCTGCTGGCTCTGGCGGCAGAGGGCACGGAGACGACCGAAGAAGCCCCGGCGTGACCGCCGCGCTTTTCCGAGAAAGGAAGGCTGCCTCATGGCATTCGTACATCTTCACGTCCACAGCGAATTCAGTCTGCTCGACGGCGCATGCCGCATCGGCAGGCTTGCTGCGCGCGCCAAAGAGCTGGGCCAGACTGCGCTGGCCATCACCGATCACGGCGTCATGTACGGCGTGATCGACTTTTATCGTGCTGCAAAGGCCGAGGGCATCAAGCCCATCATCGGCTGCGAGGTCTATGTCGCACCGCGCACCATAGCAGACCGCGTCCACGGCGTGGACAATGATGCGCGCCATCTGGTCCTGCTGTGCGAAAACGAAACGGGCTACCGCAATCTGAGCTATCTGGTCTCCATGGGGTTCCTGCAGGGCTTTTACGGCAAGCCCCGCGTAGACCTTTGCCCTGCTGCGGCAGCACAGCGAGGGTCTGATCGCTCTGTCGGCTTGTCTGGCGGGCGAGATCCCGCGTAGGCTGCGCACCGGGGACTATGACGGAGCCAAGGCCTATGCGCTGGAGCTTTCCGGCATTTTCGGCCCGGACCATTTCTATCTGGAGCTGCAGGATCACGGCCTGCCGGAGCAGCGTGAGGTCAACGCGGCCTGCTGCGCATCGCGCAGGAGACGGGCCTTCCGCTGGTGGCGACGAACGACGCGCATTATCTCACAAAACGCGAGGACAGTGAGCTGCAGGATGTGCTGCTGTGCATCCAGACCGGCAAGACGCTCGACGACCCAACCGCATGCGCTTTGAGACGCAGGAGTTCTACCTGAAGTCCGAGGGCGAGATGCGCGCCCTCTTCCCCACCCTGCCGGAGGCGCTGGAAAACACACAGCGCATTGCCGACCGCTGCAAGGTCGAATTTGAATTCAACCACTATCATCTGCCCGCCTTCACGCCTCCGGACGGGAGCGATTCTTTGACGTATTTCCGCCGCATGTGCGATGAGGGGCTTCCGCGAGCGCTATCCGGATGCCCCTGCGGGCTACCGTGAGCGGCTGGAATACGAGATGTCCGTCGTGGAGAAGATGGGCTATGTCGACTATTATCTCATTGTGGCGGATTTCATCCGCTGGGCCAAGGAGCAGGGCATCCCGGTCGGGCCGGGGCGCGGCTCAGGTGCCGGCTCCATCGCGGCCTATTGCATGCACATCACCGAGATGGACCCCATGCAGTATCACCTCATCTTCGAACGCTTTCTGAACCCGGAGCGCGTGAGCATGCCGGATTTCGATACGGACTTCTGCCAGCTCCGCCGCGGCGAGGTCATCGACTACGTCATGGGCAAATACGGCAAGGACCATGTGGCACAGATCGTGACGTTCGGCACCATGGCCGCCCGCGCCGTCATCCGCGATGTCGGCCGCGTCATGAACCTGACGTATGCCGAAACGGATGCCGTGGCCAAGCAGATCCCCGCCACGCCGCACATGACGCTCGACGAGGCACTGCGCATCTCGCCGCAGCTGCGCACGATGGTCGAGAGCGACGAGCGCATCAAAAAGCTCGTCGACACGGCGCGTGGCCTCGAGGGCATGCCGCGCAACGCCTCCACACACGCCGCCGGCGTCGTCATCACGGCAAATCCCGTCAGCGACTATGTGCCGTTGGCGCGCAACGACGAGACCATCGTCACGCAGTTCACCATGACGACCATTGAGGAGCTTGGCCTTCTCAAAATGGACTTTCTCGGCCTGCGCAATCTGACGATCCTCGACGACGCCGCCCGCGCCATCCGCCGCCGCGAGCCGGACTTTGATCTCAAGCGTCTGCCGGACGGCGACGCTGCAACGTTCGCCATGCTGGGTGATGGCAAGACGGCGGGCGTTTTCCAGCTGGAATCCGCCGGGATCACAGGCGTGTGTGTCAACATGAAGCCGCAGTCCATCGAAGACCTCACCGCCATTGTCGCGCTCTACCGCCCCGGCCCCATGGATTCCATCCCGCGTTTCATCGAAAACAAGTTTCATCCGGAGCGCGTCACCTATCTCTGCCCGCAGCTCGAGCCGATCCTCTCCGTGACCTACGGCTGCATCGTCTATCAGGAGCAGGTCATTGAGATCTTCCGCAAGCTCGGCGGCTACAGCCTCGGGCAGGCAGATAATATGCGCCGCGCCATTTCCAAAAAGAAGGAAAAGATCATCATCGCCGAGCGGCAGGCGTTTGTCCACGGCGATGCCGCGCGCGGCATCCCCGGCGCGATCGCAAACGGCGTGTCCGAGACGGCGGCAGAGGCCATTTACAAGGAAATCCTGGATTTCGCGAACTACGCCTTCAACAAGGCGCACGCCGTATGCTATGCCAAGGTCACCTATGACACGGCCTATCTCAAGTGCCATTACTCCCGCGAATATATGGCGGCGCTGCTGACATCCGTGCTGGACAACTCTACGAAGACGGCCGGATACATCGCCGACTGCCGCGACATGGGCATCCGCCTGCTGCACCCGGACATCAACGCCTCGGAGGATAAGTTCACCGTGGAGCCGGACGGCATCCGCTTCGGCCTCGGGGCCGTGAAAAACATCGGCCGCGGCCTCATCCGCCAGGTCATGGCGGAGCGGGCGGAAAACGGCCCGTTTGTCTCGCTGGAGGACTTTTGCCCGCCGTATGCAGGGCTCGGACCTCAACAAGCGCGCCGTGGAGAACCTCATCAAATGCGGCGCGATGGACGGCCTCGGCATGGGCCGTGGGCAGATGCTGGCCATTTACGAAATGGTGCTCGACGCCGCGGCGGACACCTACCGCCGCAATCTTGAGGGGCAGCTGCAGCTCTTTGCCCGGAGGACGGCGGCATACCGGAGATCCCCGCGCCGAAGCTCCCCCCGCTGCGCCCGGCGGAGCTCATGCAGATGGAAAAGGAGACGGTCGGCCTCTATCTCTCCGGCCATCCGCTCGACGAATACCGCACGCGGCTGCGCGCGGCGGGCGTCACGCCCGTGCTGCGCATCCTGCAGTCGTTTGAAGAGAACGACGGCTTCTTCCACGACGGCCAGAACGTCCGCATTGCGGGCATGGTCGAGGAGATCCGCCGCAAGACGACCCGCAACGGATCCATGATGGCCTATGTCACGCTGGAGGACGACACGGCGGCGATGGAGCTGCTGACGTTCTCGAACGTGCTCGAACGCAGCGGCAGCCTGCTGACGGAAAACGCCGCCGTCGTAGCCGAGGGCCGCATCTCCGTGCGCGATGAGAAGGCTCCGCAGCTCGTGGTCAACCGCTTTGACCCGCTTGAGTCCTTCACAAAGCAGGCTCCGCCGCCCATGGCCGCCGCGCCCGCGCCCGCTGCGCAGGAGCAGGCGGTCCTGCAGGCCTCGCGGCTGTATCTGCGCCTGCCGTCGGAGCAGTCGCCGCTGTTCGGCAAGGTCCGCGCCACGCTCAACATGTTCCCCGGCAATGTGGCGGCCGTCCTGTATTTTGCGGGATACGGGCGTCCGCCGCGGCACACAGTGCGGCCTGCGCGGCGATATGCTGCAGGAGCTGCGCGCCCTGCTCGGTGAGGATTCCGTCGTGCTGAAATGACCCTGCTCGGCCGAAATTTTGCCCACAAAAATGACAGACCCACTACACAATGGTTACGATTTATGTTATAATATTGGATGGAGAATATCGGCGAAAGGAGAACGCACCCGATGAAGAAGAAATGCATCCGCTTCCTTCCCCTGCTGGCCTGGCCTGCTGCTCGGCGGGTGCTTTCTGGAGCCCGCAGAGGACTTTACGCCGTTCCGAAGCAGTCAGAGGAATACTATGACCTGCAGAACGCCATCGAATTGGCCCTGCCGGACGGTGCGGTCTATGCCCCGCCGGTCTCCGGCGATAACCAGCAGGTCGTGCAGATGGTCGACCTCGACGGCGACGGTGAGGACGAAGCCGTCGTCTACTGCAAACGACCGGTGAGCTTCCGCTCGGCATCTATGTCTTTGACCGGCAAAACGATGCCTTCACGCTGGCTGCATCCGTGCAGGGCGCAGGCAGCGCGTTCCACCATGTCTCCCTATGTTGCGTTCGACGACCAGCCGGGCTATGAGCTCGTTGTCGGACGCCAGATCAGTGATCAGGTCCCGCAGCTCATGAATGTCTATTCCTGCGCGGCGGCACGCTGGACCGAGCTGATGAGCACGGAATACGCCGAATTCGTCACGGCCGATCTGGACGCGGACAGCCGGCAGGAGATCGTTGTGCTGCACAGCGGCGGCGATTCGCAGAACGGTATTGCCGAGCTGTACTGCTGGGCCGACGGTCAGCTCAAGCGTGAGCGCGAGGTCTCGATGTTCGGCTGTCTCGTCCGTCAAGCGCATTCTGACGGGCTATATGTGCCGGAACGTCGCAGCGGTCTTCGTCGCCTCGGAGGCGACGGCAGCCTGATCACGGATATTTTCGTCTTCGCGACGGGGGTGTTCACCAACCTCTCCCCTCGGAGGACGCCAACACCGACGTGCAGACCCTGCGTGATTACTACATTTACGGCGGCGACATCGACAAAGACGGCCTGATCGAGGCTGCCGATGCTCTGCCCCATGCCGTCGCTCGACTATGATGCCAGCTCGCAGGATCAGTACCTTGTCAGCTGGTATAATTTGCAGCTCGACGGTTCCCGGGACGAGAAGCTGCTGACATTCCACTGCCACACGGGCGGCTGGTATCTGCAGATCCCGACGTTGTGGCAGGAGCACCTCGTGCTCACACGCAGCGCCGTGGCAGGCAGCACGCTCGGCTACCGCTTTCTGTGGGAAGCCGGCGGCAGCACTGAGGAGCTTCTGACGATTGCCGCCCTGTCCGCATCGGACCTCAGCGCACTTGGAGACGGCTGGCAGGTCCTGACGCAGAAGGGCGAGACGGTCTATGTCTGCCGTCTGGCACGCCGCGCCGTGGCGCTCGGCATCACGGCCGATGCCATCCGCACGCAATTCCATTTTATTCAGAACGACTGGAAGACCGGCGACGTTACAACGTCCTGACCGATCCCCGTTGCAGTCTCCGCCGCTCGGCGGAAGGCAGGAAAAGGAGAGAAGCATGAAAAAGGTACTGATTCTAGAGGACGAGGTCAGCATCCGCAGCTTCGTCGTCATCAATCTCAAGCGGGCGGGCTATGAGGTCGTCGAGGCCGGGACCGGCCGCGAGGCGCTTGAGCGCCTGAAGGAAAACCCGACACCGGCGTGGCCATTCTGGACATCATGCTGCCGGATATCGACGGCTTCGAGGTCTGCCGCAGCATCCGTGCGACGAACAAGGCCATCGGCATCATCATGCTCACGGCGCGCACGCAGGAGATGGACAAGGTCACGGGCCTTATGACCGGCGCGGACGACTATGTCACCAAAGCCCTTCTCCCCGCCGAGCTGACGGCGCGCATCGACGCGCTGTTCCGCCGCATCGGCGGCGCGGCCGAGGCAGATCCCGAAGTTATCGTCCACGAGCCCCTTCACGCTCAACCTGCGCAACCGCACACTCGAAAAGAGCGGCCGCCGCATCAAGCTCACGCAGGTGGAGTTCGCCATTCTGCAGCTGTTCATGCAGAACCCCGGCCGCGCCCTGTCGCGGGAAGACATTCTCACCTCGGTCTGGGGGCCGCGGTTACGACGGCGAGCTGAAGATTGTGGATGTGAACATCCGCCGACTGCGCATCAAGATCGAGGATAACACCGCAAACCCGACCTACATCACCACGGTCTGGGGCTACGGCTATAAATGGGGCCTGTGAGGCCCGGGAGGAACCGCCATGAAACGAAACAGCGGCCTGCAGAAGCGCTGGCTGCGCAATACGCTGAGCATTCTGTTTGCCATCGTGCTTCTCTGCGTGATCGCGCTTTCGATCATGGTCGCAGCCTATTACTACTCCAGCATGGAGGCCGGGATGGAGGCCAAAGCGCGCACGAGCACGAGCTTTTTCGACAACTACGTCCGCCAGAGCTACAACGAATATTACCAGTCCTGCGCAAAATTCGCCCAGAGCTTTGACTCGAAGGACCAGATGGAGCTGCAGTTCGTCAACACGAACAACCGCATCGTCGCCTCGTCCTACGGCGTGTACTCCGGTATGGCCATGTGACGTCCGACATCCGCGAGGCCATCGAGACGAAGGCCATCGCGTCCTTTTCCGGAACAAATCCCGCGACCGGCGAGCGCATCATGGCAGTCTCCAGCCCGCTCATCTATACGAACGGCGAGGTCATCGGCGTGCTGCGCTATGTCACGAGCCTGCGCCGCGCCGACCGGCAGATCATGCTCTTCAGCCTGTGCGCCGCGCTTGTCGGCCTGATCGTGCTGCTCGTTGTCTATGTCAGCGGCCGCTACTTTGTCAAATCCATCCTTGTCCCGGTGCAGGAGCTGACCGCCACGGCCAAGCGCATCTCCGCTGGCAGCTATGGCGTGCAGATCCCGCGGAAGTCCGACGACGAGATCGGCGAGCTGACGGACACCATCAACGAAATGTCTGAAAAGATCAGCCAGCGCAGAGAAAAATGCAGTCCGGAGTTCGTCTCGTCCGTCTCGCATGAGCTGCGCACCCCTGCTCACAGCCATCAGCGGCTGGAGCGAAACGCTGCTGTCCGCCGGAGCTGGCGTTGACAGCGCCGGAGGCCCGCCGCGGCCTGAGCATCATCCAGCGCGAGGCCGCCCGCCTGACGGACATGGTCGAGGAGCTGCTGGAGTTCACCCGCATTCAGGACGGCCGCTTTACCCTGAACGTCGTGCCGTGCGACCTGCGCACGGAGTTCGAGGACACCGTATTCATGTACGGCTGCCCGGCTGCGGCAGGAGGGCATTGTGCTGGACTATCTGAAAATGACGACGATATCCCCGAAATCCCCTGTGACCCGGCGCGCATGAAGCAGGTCTTCCTGAATATTCTGGACAATGCCGCCAAGCACGGCGGCGAGGGTGGCAGGATCACGGCCGATGATCTGCCGGGAAAACGGACGGGCGGACTCCGTCGTCATCCGCATCCGCGACTTCGGCCCCGGCATTCCCGAAGAGGAGCTGCCGCTTGTGAAAAAGAAATTTACAAGGGGCGCCTCCAAGGCCGCGCGGCAGCGGCATCGGCCTTGCGGTCTGCGAAGAGATCGTTACGATGCACAACGGCGTGCCTCGACATCGCCAATGCCGAGGGCGGCGGCGCGGTCGTCACCATCCGGCCCCCATTGCAGAGCAATAGAAAGGAAACACATGGCAAAAAAAACACACAGCAGCCGCAGGAACAATTCAAGACCATGATCGGCGGGCAGGCCCTCATCGAGGGCATTATGATGCTCGGCCCGGAGAAATCCGCCGTTGTCGTCCGCACGAAGGACGGCCTGCAGCGCAAGGTCGAGCCGCGGAAGCCAATCTCGCAGAAGTGGTCGCCGAAGAAGCTGCCGTTCATCCGCGGCATCTTTAATTTCTGCACATCCATGAAGACCGGCGTTTCCGCCCTCATGTATTCCGCGGATTTCTTTGCGGAGGGGACGAGGACGAAAAAGGCAAGGAGCCCGGCCGTTTTGAGGCCTGGCTGGAAAAGCGCCTGTCCTCCGAGAAGGCGCAGAACGCGCTCATCACTGGTTCTCCGTCGTGCTCGGACTGGCGTTCTCCATCGCGCTGTTCTTCGTGCTGCCGTCGCTGCTCGGCTCGTTCCTGAACCGCTTTGTCACCACGAATGAGATCGTGCGCAACCTGCTCGAGGGCCTGCTGCGCATCGTGATCTTCCTTGCTTACATGTTCCTCGTGTCCCGCATGAAGGACATGCGCCGCGTCTTTTCCTATCACGGCGCGGGAGCATAAGACCATCCGCTGCTATGAGGCTAAGCTCCCCCCTGACGGTCGAAAACGCGCGCAAATGACCCGCCTGCACCCGCGCTGCGGCACAAGCTTTTGTTCGTCGTGATGATCGTCTCCATTCTGGTCTTTTTCCCGCCACGCCGCTGCTTCCATATCACGGCGGGCATCACCTCGCACTGGCTCGAGGCCATCGTGCGCGTGGTGCTGAAGCTCCTGCTCCTGCCGATCGTCGTCGGCATCAGCTATGAATTCAACCGTCTCGTCGGCCGCCATGACAACTGGCTGACGCGCGCGCTGTCCGCTCCCGGCATGGGCTGCAGTACCTGACGACAAACGAGCCGGACGACTCCATGCTGGAGGTCGGCATCGAGGCGCTGACGCTCGTTCTGCCGGAAAAGGGAGGGCGAGGACCGGTGGTAAAGAAATACGCCGAGCTCTATCTCGACGCTCGCCGCGCCCTGCTGCCCACAGAGGGCCAGTTTGCCTCGAACGTCGCGCGGGGAGCTCATCTGCGCGGCCTCCGGCAAAACGGCAGAGCAGCTGATCTCGGACCGCGACCCTACGCCTCCGGCGGAGATCTGTGAGCTGGCGCAGTCCTTTGTGCGCCGCCGCGTGGCAGGAGAGCCCATGCCCTACATCCTCGGTGAATGGGACTTGCTACGGCATGACGCTCACCGTCACGCCCGAGGTCCTCATTCCCCCGCGACGACACCATGGCCGTAACGGAGCTTGCCATCAAAAAGCGCGCTGTTTCTCGAGCAGAATCCGCGCATTCTGGATCTGTGCGCCGGCTCCGGCTGCATCGGTCTGGCCATCGCCCGCCGCGTGAAGGACGCGCGCGTGACGCTCGGGGACGTCTCCCCCGCCGCGCTGCGCGTGGCCCGGCAGAACGTCGGCAGCCAGCGCCTGTCCGGCCGTGTGAAGTGCCTGACGATCGACGTCCGGCAGCCCGCGGCCCCGTTTCTCGGCACCTTTGACCTGATCGTCTCGAATCCGCCCTATGTCACAACGGCGGAAATGGAACGCTCGATCCGTCCGTCCGCGACTGATGAGCCGCATCTGGCGCTCTGGGGCGGCGACGACGGACTGGATTTTTACCGCGCCATCGTGCGCAACTTCACCCCCGCGCTCAACCCCCGGCGGCTGGCTATGCTTTGAATTCGGTATGGGCCAGGACGCCGCCGCCAAAATGTGGACCTGCTGCGCCGCGCAGGCTATGAGATCGCGGAGCTGAAAAAACACCGCAGACATCACCGGGCCGTTCTCGCCCGGAAGAAAGAAAAGGGAGGCTGACCATGGCACAGAAAAAGCCCGCCTACGAGGCCCCGCGCCCGCAGACGAAGAAGAAAAAAAGCGTTGGAGACCGCGCTGCACCAGATCGAGAAAAAACGGCAAGGGCGCCGTCATGCGTCTGGGCGACCGTCCGGAGATGAACGTGGATGCCATCCCGACGGGCTCCCTTGCACTGGACGCCGCCCTCGGCATCGGCGGCCTGCCCCGCGGCAGAATCGTTGAGATCTACGGTCCGGAATCCTCCGGTAAGACGACGCTAGCCTTGCACGTTCTGGCAGAGGCGCAGAAGCGCGGCGGCGAAGTCGCCTTTGTGGACGCCGAGCACGCGCTCGATCCCGTTTATGCGGCCGCCATCGGCGTGGACATTGACTCCATGCTCGTTTCCCAGCCGGATACCGGCGAGCAGGCGCTGGAGATTACAGATGCGCTCGTCCGCTCGGGTGCGGTGGACGTGGTGGTTGTCGACTCTGTCGCGGCGCTGACGCCGCGCGCAGAAATTAAGGCGAGATGGGCGACGCCTTCGTCGGCCTGCAGGCCCGCTTGATGTCGCAGGCTCTGCGCAAGCTGGCAGGCACCGTCTCCAAGACGAACTGCGTCGTCATCTTCATCAACCAGCTTCGGATGAAGATTGGCGTGATGTATGGAAACCCCGAGACCACCACCGGCGGCAATGCCTTGAAGTTTTACGCCTCGGTGCGGCTGGACGTCCGCAAGATCGAGGCCATCAAGAGCGGCACTGAGATCGTCGGCAACCGCACGCGCGTGAAGGTCATCAAGAACAAGTGCGCGCCCCCCCTTCCGTGAGGCCGTGTTCGATATCATGTACGGCGAGGGCATCTCCCGCTTGGCGAGCTGCTGGATATCGCCGTCACGCTGGAGCTTGTCAACAAGAGCGGCAGCTGGTTCTCCGTCGGCGGCGAGCGCATCGGGCAAGGCCGCGACAATGCCAAGCAGTATATCGCCGATCATCCCGAGCTGGCCGCCGAACTGGAGGCGCGCGTCCGTGCCCACCTGATGGAGGTCCAGAACAGCCGCATCAAGCAGCCCGCCGCCCCCGCCAAGCCCGGGGCGTGGATGTTTCTGCGGACGACTTTGACGCCGAATAATGCGTCTGCTTGCCATTGAACAGACGCGCTCGCCGCAGGGCAAGCTGCGTCTGCGCTTTGACAGCGGCGAAGCCATGCTGGTGCTCCCCGCCGTGGTCGCGGACCTGAGCCTGCGCCCCGGCATGGACATCCGGACGCCGCACGCGCGCTCGCTCAGGCCGCTGCCGGCTCCGCGTCCGGCAAAGGGCGCGCCGTTCGCATTCTGTCCGCCGCAACGGTCTCCCGCGCCGAGCTGGAGCACCGTCTGCGCCAGAAGGGCGAATCGCCCGAGAACGCCAGGCAGGCCGTCGAATGGCTCGCCGGGCTCTCCCTGCTCGATGACGAGGCCGCAGCCCGGCAGATCGTCCGCAGCGGCACGGCAAAGGGCTACGGCGCGGCACGCATCCGGCAGATGCTCTACGCCAAGCACATCCCGCGCGAGCTGTGGGACGAGGCTCTTGCCGAGCTCCCGAGCAGGACGACGCGATCGACGCATTTTACAGAAGCGGTTCCGCGGCAGGCAGCCCGACCGCACGGAGATCCGCCGCGCAGCAGACGCGCTGCTGCGCCGCGGCCATGCGTGGGGCGATATCCGCCGCGCGCTCGAACGTTACGACCCGGATTTTCCGGAGGAATAAGGAAAGAGGTACAACCCCGATGGGCAAACGAGTGGGAATGATCTCCCCTTGGCTGTGCCAAAAATCAGGTCAACGCAGAACAGATGCTCTATCGCCTGCAGCAGGCAGGCTACACCCTACAGGAGGATGTGGACGGCGCGGATCTCGTGATCGTCAACACCTGCGGCTTTATCGACTCGGCCAAGAGCGAGGCCATCGACAACATTCTCGCCATGGGCGCGCTGAAGCAGGAGGGCCGCATCGGCCGACTGCTCGTGACAGGCTGCCTGTCGCAGCGCTATCAGGACGAGATCGTGCAGGAAATGCCGGAGGTAGACGGCGTGCTCGGCACGGGCAGCTATGACGACATCGTCTCCGTGGCGGACCGCCTGCTGAACGGCGGCGAGACCGTCAGCGAGTTCGGCGACATCGACGCCCCGGCAGATGAGGCCGGGCGCGTGCTCACGACGCCGCAGCACTATGCCTACATTAAGATCGCCGAGGGCTGCAACAATTTCTGCGCCTTCTGCATCATCCCCCATCTGCGCGGGCGCTACCGCAGCCGCGCCGTGGAAGACATCCTGCAGGAGGCCCGCGGCCTCTGCGGAGTCCGGCGTCAAGGAGCTGATCGTCGTCGCGCAGGACACGAGCCGCTACGGCACGGACCTGTACGGCGCGCCGCGCCTTCCCTGCTGCACGAGCTGTGCCGCATTGAGGGCTTCCACTGGATCCGCGTGCACTACCTCTTTACCCCGATATGATCACGGACGAGCTGCTGGACACGTTCGCGTCCGAGCCGAAGCTTGTCAACTACATGGACATTCCTATCCAGCATGTAAACGACGCCATTCTGCGCCGCATGAACCGGCACGGAACCCGCGCCGAGCTGGACGAGATGCTTCAGAAGCTCCGCAGACGTCTGCCCGATGCCGTCATCCGCACGAGCCTCATCACGGGCCTGCCCGGCGAGGGCGAGGCCGAGTTCGAAGAGCTCTGTGCCTGGCTCCGTGAGAACAAGCTCGAGCGCGTCGGTGCGTTCGTGTTCTCCCCCGAGGACGGAACGCCTGCCGCCAAAATGGAACATGCGGACGAGGAGGTCGCGCAGCGCCGCGCGGAGATCATCGGCGAGCTTCAGTCGCGCATCATGGACGAATACAACGCAGCCCGCGCCGGGACGGTCATGGAGGTGCTTTGCGAGGGCGAGGAGCCGGAGACCGGCCGCTGCTTCGGCCGGACCTATGCCGACTCGCCCGATATCGACGGTCGTACTGTTCTCTGCGGCGCGCAGTGTCGTTCCCGGTGAGTTTGTAATGGTCCGCATCACAAGCGCCGAGGACGGCGACCTGGTCGGTGAAATGGAGGAGAATGCATAATGACGACTGCAACGAAGATCACGCTGTTTCGTGTCGTGATGATCCCGGTTTTTCTGGTCTGTATGTACCTCAGTGAGATCTGGAGCTGGATGCAGATCGTCTCCTGCGTCGTGTTTGCCGTAGCCAGTCTTTCCGATATTCTGACGGTCAGATCGCGCGCCGCTGCAATCAGGTGACGGACCTCGGCAAGTTCCTTGACCCACTTGCCGATAAGGTGCTTGTCATCGCCGCTATGGCCATGTTCTGCGAATGGGGCATCTATCCTGCCTGGGCACTGATGATCGTTCTGGCGCGCGAATTTGCCGTGACAGGCCTGCGTCTCATCGCCGCCGGAAAGGGCCGCGTCATTGCCGCCGGTTGGTCCGGTAAGGTCAAGACTGCCGTCACCATGACAGGCCTGAGCTTCATGCTCGTCTTCGGCCGCCGCTTTGTGTTCAGCGAGGTGCTCGACTGGGTCGTCGTGGCCGCTATCACCGTCACGACGCTCTATTCCGGCATCGAATACTTTGTCCGGAATCACGACGTGTTCGAGAATACGAAATAACCGTTTCCGACGGAAAAGCTCCCGGTGCAGTATCAAACCGCACCGGGAGCTTTTTACATCATCCGCAGACAAAAGCAAAGCCCGGTGCGATGCACCGGGGCTCCAGACTGTTGAAAAAACTGCCCAGCCAAAGGTTCCGGAGGGAAGAAAAGTGGGAAAAGGAAACCGTCAGGGTTTCCTTTCGCGTCCAATTACCCGCCGCAGCGGCAGAATTGCAAAATAATACTGCAAAATTTATTTTTGCAATTCTGAAAGCAGCTTGGCGAAAAAGTCCAACAGGACTTTTTGACAGCAGAAGCCTCGGTGCTGGTGCACCGGGGCTCATGTTGTTCCGAATAGGATCAGCCGTGATAGTTGATAACTTTCTCGAAACTTCTCGGCAACAAGGCTTGCGCCGCCGATCAGGCCGTCGATCTCAGGCTGGCTCATCAGCTCGGTCGCGTTCTTGTCGTTCATGCTGCCGCCGAGGATACGGACTTGGTCGGCGTCGCCAAACAGCTCGCGGATCGCAGCACGGATGGCGGCGATGGTGGTTGGCGTCCGTCGCCGGGCGGTCATGCCGGTGCCAATGGCCCAGATGGGTTCATAGGCGATGACGACATCCGTCACCTTTGCCGGGCTGACGCCGCACAGAGCGGCCTTCGTCTGCATGCAGACGACCTCGTTCGTGATGTTGGTCTGCTTCTGCTGCAGGCTCTCACCGACGCAGACGATGGGCTTCAGGCCTTCGGCCAGGACCTTCAGAACCTTCTTGTTGACGGTCTCGTCGGTCTCGGCGAAGTACTGGCGGCGCTCGGAATGGCCGATCACCACATACTTGACGCCCAGCTCCTTCAGGCTGGCGATGTTGCACTCGCCGGTGAAAGCGCCCTTGTCCTCAAAATGGACGTTCTGCGCACCGAGCTTGATGTCCGTGCCCTTCAGGCGCTTGCCGCAGCGAACAGGCTGACGGTCATCGGGCAGACAACGACCTCGGTCTGGGAGGCCTGGGCATCTTCTTCAGGTCGGCGACCAGGGGACCGTCTGGCCCGGCGTCATATTCATTTTCCAGTTACCGGCAATCATAGCTCTTCTCATACGATCTCTCTCTAACTCAAAATAAAACGGCAGGCACAGTACTGCGCCTGCCGTCGAGCCTTTTTTTAATACAGCTTCTTGCGGATTTCGACGTTGCCGGACGGGCACTGGTTTGCGGTTGCCGCAGTTGCAGCACTTATGCGGATCGTCCTTCCCCGGCGACGATTTTCTTAGTGGCCGCAGCCCAGACGGTTTGCACCGGCCTTGAGCATGGCAATGGCATCGTCATAGGTACGCACGCCGCCGGACGCCTTGACGCCCATATCCGGGCCGACTGTCTGCGCATCAGGGCCGACCGTCGCGCCGCCGGTGGAGTAACCGGTGGAGGTCTTAACAAAGTCTGCGCCGACAAAGCTTGGCCACGGTACAGGCCTTGACCTTCTTCATCCGTTAGGAGGCAGGCTTCAATGATGACCTTCACCAGCGCACGGCCCCGGACTGCGTTGACAACGCCCCCTCGATGTCGCGCTTGACAAGCAGCCAGTCGCCGGACTTGATGGCGCCGACATTGATGACCATGTCCACTTCCTTCGCGCCATTGCTGGCAGCATCGCTGGCCTCAAAGGCTTTTGCCTCAGGCGTGCTCGTGCCGAAGGAAAGGCAATGACACAGCAGGGCGTAACGCCGGAGCCTTCCAGCTGCTCAGCGACAAATTTCACGTAAGAAGGGTTCACGCAGACGCTGGCGGTGTGGTACTTTTTCGCCTCATCGCCAAATCCTGCGGATGTCCTCCACGGAAGCTTCGGCTTCAAATAGGTATGGTCAATGTACTTGGCCATGTCTGCCGGGGTATACCGTCGCTCGCGGCGGGCGTCTGGGCTGCGCGCCGTACTTCGAGCAGATCTCCTCCGTTACCTGTCTGATAATTTCATTGATATCCATTTGAAAGTCGTTTCCTTTCGTATCGTTTATGCGTTTTCAGCGCTTCCTCGGCGATCTTCGCCGTCGCCGTCAGGCCAAGGCGCGTTGCGCCTGCGGCAAGCAGTTCTTCTGCCTGCGCGAGCGTCTTGATGCCGCCGTCGATCTTGATGCCGACATTGCGGCCGAGGATCTCGCTGGCAAAGCGGACATCCTCAACGCGGGCGCCGTGGCCGCTGAGCATATTCTGGATCTTCACATAGTTCACGCCGCTGCTGCGCAGCATCTGCAGAACGGCGCGCTTCTCCTCCGGCGTGTAGAGCGCATGCTCGAACACGGCCTTGAGCTGGACCTTGCCGACCGCACAGCGCACGAGCTCATCGAGCTCACGCTGCGCCACATCGAGACGGCCGGACTTGATGGCCAACACGTTCAGCGCAACGTCGACCTCCGTGGCTCCGTTCTCACGCAGCTCCGCCAGCTTGGCGGCCTGCGACATGCAGCCGTGCGGGAACCCGATGGCCGTGCCGACGGCGACGGGGCTGCCGAGCAGGATCTCGCGCGCAGCCGGTACATAGTACGGTGCAACGCAGACCGCTGCGACGGAGTATTTCCGTGCGACGGCACATTCGCGCTCGATGGTCTCAAGCGTCGTGTCGGGGTTGAGAAGAGAGTGCTCCAGATGGGAGATCACGTCCACGCCCGTGACCATGCCGGCATAGGGCGCGTCCGTTACCGTCGGTTCCAGATGGAAATACTGCATGACCTGCTGCTCCACCTGTTTCCGGATCGCTTCGATATCCATATCCATCTCACCTGTTTCGTGGAATGTGGGAATGCGTCACCTCAGTGGTATTCCCGGGTCTCGCCGTCGAGCGTGATGTGGTCGATGACACCGCAGATCGTCAGATCGGCGATGACGGAGCGGCCGAGGAACATGTTCGCCGAGCCGCCCTCGACATTCACAAGGACCGTATCTCCGATCCCGGCGTCCGCCACGTCAAAGGCGATGGCCTGGTTCCCGGTCAGGCTGCCGTTCTCGTCGATATAGTCGATGATCATCAGCTTCTGACCGGTATAGCAGGCGTCCTTTACCGTAGAGACGACGTTCCCGACGACCCTGGCCAGCTTCATCCGAGCTTCGGCAGGATAGCCTCCACGTCATCGTGCGGGGACGGGATGACATGGTGCCGTACAGCTCGCCGACACGCTTCGCAGCGGTGGCGCCTGCGTCCACAGCGGCCTTGACGGCGCCGACATCGCCGCGGACCATAACGGTCACGAGGCCGGAGCCGATCTGCTGCTTGCCGATGAGATGCACATCGGCTGCCTTGACCATCGCATCGGCCGCTTCGACAGCGCCGATGAGGCCGCGGGTCTCGATCATACCAAGAGCGAGTTTCATAGGTTATTCCTCCAGATTATTCTTTTAATTCTGACATTGTACGAGTCGATAAAACCGACGATCGCCGAGTCGGCCGCAGGCACCGTCTTGCGGAACATGCGCGCCGCCTCCTTGAGCCGATCATGAAGACAAAGTCCCCGCGACCGGCCTGCCGGGTCGCGTCGGCAGCCACGATCATCTTCGTTTTTACGCCTTTTTCAATGAGCTGAACGACGAGCAGCGGGATATTTTCCAGCCGCTCCTCCTTCACGCTCGCCACGACGCAGCCGACGACTTCCCCCGATATACATAGCTTAACCGATGTTCGGCAGGATGGCTTCCACGTCGTCGTGCGGAGACGGGATAACATGGGTGCCGTACAGCTCGCCGACGCGCTTTGCGGCGGTAGCGCCTGCGTCGACAGCGGCCTTGACAGCGCCGACATCGCCGCGGACCATGACGGTCACGAGGCCGGAGCCGATCTGCTGCTTGCCGATCAGATGAACATTAGCTGCCTTGACCATGGCATCGGCTGCTTCGACAGCGCCGATCAGGCCGCGGGTCTCAATCATACCAAGAGCGAGTTTCATAGGTTATTTCCTCCGTAAATCAATTCTGAATAAATCAGCCAAGGGTGGGCAGGATGCTCTCCACGTCGTCGTGCGGGGACGGGATGACATGGGTGCCGTACAGCTCGCCGACGCGCTTTTGCGGCGGTAGCGCCTGCGTCGACAGCGGCCTTGACAGCGCCGACATCGCCGCGGACCATGACGGTCACGAGGCCGGAGCCGATCTGCTGCTCACCGATCAGATGAACGTTTGCTGCCTTGACCATGGCATCGGCTGCTTCGACAGCGCCGATCAGGCCGCGGGTCTCGATCATGCCTAATGCTTCTTTCATGATAAAAACCTCCAATGATTGTGTATGTGAAAATATTTTTACGCTTAATAAAGGGACTTGACGATATCGGGATGCGGGTGCGGGATCACAACGCTCTCCGACAGCAGCTCTGACCTCGGGCATGCCCTCGGCGGCATGGATGGCAGCGCGCACGGCAGCGACATCGCCCGTCATGGTGATGAAGGACTTGCCGCCCAGGCCGCGGCCGAGACGAACGTCCATCAGGTGGATATCAGCCGCCTTCACGGCTGCATCGGCTGCGACAACGGCTGCGCAGAGGCTGTAGGCCTCCATAACGCCGATGGCAGCGACCTCGCCGATCTCGTTGCAGGCGTTGATGGCGCGGGGCACCTGCTCGTGCACATGGGGAGATCACCATGCTGTCGATCAGGCGCTGACCGGCCTCGGCCTTGCCTGCCGCGACGCTTTCGCTGACGGCGGAGACCTCGCCCGTGACGATCACGATGTACTTGCCCGCGCAGACCGGCTGCGCCGTGACAAGCTGGACCGTCGCGGCCTTGAGCATCGCATCGCCGGCGTTGACGCCGAGCGGGATGCTCTGAACTTCAATCATACCCAGTGCATTCATTTGGCAGCCTTCCTTATCTCAATGTAGTCGGCGGTGATGTCCGTCACGACGCCGGAGATGCTGGCATGCATCTTGACGCCGAGCTTCTTCTCCGCGATGTCGGCCACGAGCTGGTTCTTGCGGACCTTATCCCCGACCGCAACGACCGGAACGCTCGGAGCGCCGACGCCCATGCGCAGCGCGATGCGCACGCAGCTCGTCGTCAGGGGCTTTTCCGCCATGGGCGCGGGAACGTCGTATTCCGCGATGCCGAGGCGCGCGATCAGACGCTCGACCGGGACCTTCTTGTTCTCCAGGCCGCCGTCCACCGGGCCGTAGACCTCCTTGCGGGGGCGAACGCCCTTCGAGGCAATGGCAGATTTGAGCGTCTGCATCACCTGCGAGGGCTTCAGGCCGAAGTTGCAGGCGTAATAGGTGCACAGTCCGCAGTTGCAGCAGGAGAAGATGCCGTTGAATTCGCCCAGCAGATCGCCGCCGCTTGCCAGACTGCGCATGGCCTTATGCGGCTGCACGTTCAGGCCGAGCGCGTTGCGCGGGCATCTGCGTGCACATGGAGCACTGGCAGCAGACCGACATGATGAGCTGCAGATTGAGCTTCGGAGACTTCCCGCTCCAGCAGGGGTGATCCTTCGGGATGGCCAGCAGGCCGCCGGTCGTCTTCGTCACCGGGATGTCCAGCGTGTCGACCACCCGGCCCATGCACGGGCCGCCGATGATGTATTTGCAGTCGCAGGTGGGACCGCCGGCGGCGTCCATGAGCTCCTGCAGGAGATGCCGACCGGTACGCGGAGCGTGACAGGGTTCTTCACCGCGCCGCCGACCGTGACATACTTCTCCGTGACCTTCTTGCCGTCGAGAGCGCGGCGGCAATATTCGTGAGCGTGCTGACGTTGCACACGACCGCGCCGACAACCAGCGGCAGACCGCCGGTCGGGACGACACGGCCCGGACCTCGTAGACGATCTGCTGCTCATCGCCTGCAGGATAATAGCCCTGCAGCAGATGCAGCTCCACATCGTCCGCGTCCTTCAGCACTTCCTGCAGGGCGGCAACGGCAGCGTGGTAATGCTCCTTCAGGCAGATGACCGCGCGCTTCGCACCGGTGAATTCCTTCACGGCGCGGATGCCGCGCACGACATCGGCTGCGAAATACTGCATGACCTGCTGGTCGACCCGCAGCAGCGGCTCACACTGGCTCCGTTTGCAAGGACGAATTCGGCCTTGCAGTTGATCTTTACATGGGTGGAAAGCCCGCGCCGCCCGCGCCGAGAATACCGGCGTCGCAGACCAGTTTATTCAGCTCCATCCCGTCCGCCTCAGATGATGCGGGAAGTCGCCCTTCAGCACACAGCGTCTTGCGCGCGTAAAGGACTTCGCGCTCGTCAGGCCCTCGCCGGTCGGAGTGGCGATGGTCAGCGTGGTGTAGCCCTCGCCGCCGAAGCCCAGACCGGAGTAGGACGGGGCATTCTTGACGAAGATGGTCGTGTTCATGCGGCGGGCCGCACGGGACATGTTGTGCACGTTGGAGGAATGGATCATCGCGGAGTGCTGGCAGCCATGCTCTGCGCGGAAGGCCTCGTCCAGTGCCTCGTCGAAGTTGTTCACGCGGGACCATGCCGAGCACCGGCATGAGCATCTCGACCTCGACAAACGGATGATAGCGGTCGACATCGGCGATGACAAGCACGGGATCGCCGCTGAACTGCACGCCGCTCTCGCGGAGGATGTACGTTGCATCATGGCCGACAAACTTGCGGTTGATGACATACTTGCCGTCCTTCTGATGAGCACGGTGCGGACGATCTTGTCGATATCCTCGCCGTAGACGCGGTAAGCGCCGCACTTTTCCATCGTGTTCATGAGGGAGTCGGCAATGGAGTTGACCATGAAGACTTCCTTCTCGGCCACGCACAGGACATTATTGTCGAAGCTCGCGCCGTCGACGATGTCCTTGGCAGCCTGCGCGATATCGGCGGTCTCGTCGACGATGACAGGGGATTGCCCGGGCCTGCGGCAACGCACTTCTTGCCGGACTTCATGGCCACGCCGACAACGGCCTCGCCGCCGGTGACGGCCAGCATCTTGATGGCCTTGTGGGTCATAATGACCTTCGAGGTATCGAGCGTCGGCTCCTTCGCAGCGGTCATCAGGCCATTCAGGGCCGCCCGCCTTCACGATCGCCTCATTGAGCAGCTCCATAGCCTTCTGAGAGGCGCGCTTTGCTGCCGGATGGGGTTGTACACCACGGCGTTGCCCGCGGAGATCATGCTGATGGAGTTGTTGATGATGGTGGCGGTGGGGTTCGTGGACGGGGTGATGATGGCGCCGATAACGCCATAGGGGCCGTCTCAACGAGCGTCAGGCCGTTGTCGCCGCTGAACGCCGTGGGGTGCAGATCCTCGATACCGGGGGTCTTGTTCGCAGCGAGGAGGTTCTTTGCGATCTTATGAGGCACCTTGCCGTAGCCGGTCTCCTCGTGCGCCAGAATGGCAAGCTCTTCGGCATGCTCCCGGGCGCAGACGCGCATGGCCTCGATCAGCTTGCCGCGCTCCTCGAGCGACATGTCCATGAGCTGATGCTGGGCACGGATAGCCGTGTCGATCGCGTCATGTACATCGTCGAACAGGCACTGCACGCCGGTCGGGGCAAACGAGCCCGACTCAAAGCTGCTGCGTGTCTGCGCGGCAATTTGCTGGATCTGTTCTTCGTCAATGCCATAACATATCCTCAACTTTCTGATATAGATTAGCCTTTTGCTGAATTTCTCAAAAATCCGGGAGCCGTTGACGTCGACCGAATCAATGATGGCAACAATGCTCAGGTCGACGGGCTTGCCCTCCGTTACGGCCGTCTGGCGCGACGAGCTGCCGCTGACGACCATCACGACTTCCCCTCGCCTGCGCCGACGGCGTCGATGGCGACGAGAAGGCCGCCCTTCTCCTGCCAGGTCTCAATGTCGATGGGGCTTGATGAGCTGAAGCTTCAGCCCATTGAGCTTTTCGGCCTTGTTCGTGCTGACGACGGTCCCCTTCACTCTAGCTAGCTGCATGTGTTGTTTCTCCTTCATACCGCAGGATCACATCGGTTGCGGCCAGTGCGTCGCGTGCGGCGGGTGTGATGATCGCGCCGCTGCGGCAGCGGATCGTTTTGCTCTCCGTCTTAGCGGCGTCCAGAACGTCCGCCTCCGTGACGAGATCCGTGCTCCCGGCCCTGCGGAGCCACGGCAAAATACGGCAGACCACGGCCATCTGCCGCAGCGTATCGATGGCCTCAGCCGTGTCCGCGAGGAAGGTATTGCGGCGGAAGCGGGGCGGCTCGTAATCGAGATACACCCGGACATCCTTCTGCCACAGAATGGCGCGCACGAGCAGATGCGACAGCGGATCGCCGTCATCACCGGACGCGATACGGCGCAGCAGCAGCCGCGGTGAGACGAGGATGACCGTTCTGGCCTCCTTCACCCGCTCCAGCAGCCCGCCCGGCTCCAGCTTTCCGGCGTAGAGCAGGGCTTCGTCTGCAAACGTGTTCGTCTCCGGGATGCTCACGGGCGTGTAGGCGACGCCGAACTGCTCGTTCAGCGTC
>VOFI01002517.1_pt1 | contig 23769 bp, 49 predicted proteins | sample 5384131 | NCBI WGS metagenome assembly VOFI01 (sample SAMN12384728, study PRJNA508395) | human gut metagenome | isolation source: healthy gut H | host: Homo sapiens | reverse complement strand
GTATTCATCCTTTGGGATACAGTGAAATTGTAGAACGAAGCGCAAAATTATCATATAGACACGCTGTTGGTTTATTCTGTGATAAAAGCGGAGAGCAATTTTGACGCCGATGCAGTTTTTTAATGCGGGCGCTATGGGATTGATGCAGATTATGCCTGAAACGTATGAGAGTGGCTGGCTTCCAAAGAGGGAATTACTGACGTTTTCTCAGGAAGATTTTACTCAATCCTGAAATAAATATTAAATATGGATGCATGTTTTTGTCCATACTATTGGAGAGATATCCGCAGTTATCTTCTGCTGTAGCTGCTTACAACGCAGGATTTGGCAATGTGGACAACTGGCTTGAGGATATTACCATTGCACCTGACGGAGAACATTTGGAACATATTCCGTTTCCCGAAACAGAACAGTATACGGAAAAGGTATTGAAAAACTACCGGCAGTATCAAAGATTATATGAAGAATTTAATTCGCAGTCAGCGAATGTTTAGGAGGTAAGCATCAATGAGTAAAAAAGCAGAAAAAACATCTGTAGAAAAAATTAACCGAAGAATTGTTGATTAACCGTAAAAACGGTTTTTATGGACGTAACAGATGAGCAAGTCAAAAAAAGCAGATAAATTCTGTGAAGGCTATAAAACATTTTTAAATAAAGCGAAAACAGAGCGTGAAGCAGTATTTGAGACCATTGCGTATGCAGAAAAAACGGCTTTGTTCCATTTGACAGAGAGGCTTCTTATAAAGCGGGAGACAAAGTATATTATAACAATCGAGATAAATCTTTAATCTTGGCAGTCATTGGTAAAGAAGGCTGCAAAAACGGTGTTCGTATGGCTGCGGCTCATATTGATTCTCCGCGTCTTGATTTAAAACCATATCCTATGTACGAAGCCAACGATTTGGTATTGTTTAAATCTCACTACTACGGCGGTATTAAAAAGTACCAATGGACCACCATTCCGCTGGCCATGCACGGACGTGTTGTACGTCGCGACGGAACGTTTGTAGACATTCGTTTGGGTGAAGAACCGGACGAACCGCAATTCTGCGTAACAGATTTATTACCTCATCTTGGCGCGGAACAAATGAACAAAACATTGTCCAAAGCCATTGAAGGTGAAAATCTGAATATTTTAATCGGCAGCCGTCCCATTCGCGCGGATAAAGGTTCCAATTTATTCAAATTGAATATTATGAAGCTGATTCACGAAAAATATGATATTGTGGAAGAAGATTTTGTATCAGCCGAAATTGAATTTGTTCCTGCGTTTCCTGCACGCGATGTAGGATTTGACAAGAGTATGATTGGCGGATACGGTCATGATGACCGCGTTTGCGCATATCCTGCCATTGAAGCTGCCATTCACTGTAAAACACCAAAACAAACAATACTGACTGTTTTGGCAGACAAAGAAGAGGTGGGAAGCGACGGAAATACCGGCTTGAATTCTTCCTTCCTGCGTTACTTTGTGGCAGACCTTGCAAGACAGGAAGGTTTGACGGTTATGATGTACTGCGCAAATCAAAATGCCTCTCAGCAGACGTTACGGCAGCTTATGACCCAACTTACGGCAGTGCTTTACGAACCGCTCAACTCCTGCTATTTGAACAACGGCATCGGTGTCATGAAATATACAGGCGCACGAGGCAAAGCAGGTACATCCGATGCTTCTGCGGAATTTATGGCAGAAATTCGTAAAACCTTGACAGCAAAAAATATTCTGTGGCAAACAGGAGAGTTGGGTAAAGTTGACGGCGGCGGCGGCGGAACCGTTGCTATGTTCATTGCCAATTTGATGTGGATGTTATTGATGTTGGTGTTCCTGTGATTTCCATGCATTCTCCGTTTGAAATTGTTTCTAAACTGGACGTTTACATGACTTATCTTGGTATTGAAGCGTTTTTTGAAGCGAAATAAAACAATAATTTGCAGGTATGCAGGTGCATACCTGTTTTTGTTATCAGTAACAAACAGAAGAAAGGATGAAACCATGCGGCCCAAAAGATTCGAGCACAAAAAGTGATGCATACCCGTAAAGGCTGGAAACATGCGGATGGTGTTAAACGTCTGCGTATCATTATGGCAAGCGTTGCGGCGGCCGCTATTGTTTTCATTGCAGCGGCAGGTGTAGTCATATGGATGATGTTACAAGGGCCGCTGCAGAGCAGTCAGGACACAACACAATCGGATTCTGCACAGACTTCGGCTATTATACTGCCTGTTTATGATGATTCCTTTTAATTTAGTACTGGTAAATAAAAATAGACAACTAAAAGTCCGATTTTTCCGCTCAATTGACTGAATTCAAAGGAGTTCAAATAGAAGAACGGATTCTTCCCGCACTGGAAAAAATGCTGGAAGATGCTAAGCGTGACGGGTGCCACTTAAATATAACGGGTGGATATGTTGATAAAGAAACACAGCAAACGCAATATGAGCAAGAGGTACAGCGGCTGATGGACAGCGGAGGTTACACAAGAGTCCGTGCGCAGGAAGATGCCAAAACAACTGTACAGCCGGGGAACTACAGTGAACTGCAAACTGGTATGGCGGTACAGTTTGCCTCTGCGGAAAGTTCTGATGTGGGATTTTGGTACAACAAAAGAGTTCCGATGGCTTGAGAAAAATTCCATTCGTTACGGTTTTATTCAGCGCTATCCGTCCGGTAAAAACCACAGCTACAGGTCATATTGCCTCTGCCACCCAGTTTCTTGCTATGTGGGTACGGAACATGCCACAAAAAATGAGAAGTCTCGGCATGTGTTTGGAAGAATATGATACCTATGTGCGTAATCGTTAAAGGGAATTTGCGTTCTAATATATTTAAAAATAATACTTGCATTTTTTTATACTATTTGTGATAAAATTCATTTGTTACGTTGAATTATCGCTGAAAGAGGTGACAAGAATGAAAGAAAATACACACCCAAAGTTCGAAAAAACTACCATTAAATGTGCATGCGGAAATGAAATCGAAACAAGATCTACAAAAGATAACATCCGCGTAGAAATTTGTTCCAAATGCCATCCTTTCTTTACAGGTAAACAAAAACTTGTAGACACAAGCGGCCGTGTTGACATGTTTAAGAAACGTTATGGTATGCAAAGCAAGTAAATTGCTTCGGTAAGTAAATTACCTTAGGCAAATAAATTTGTTTCGATAGGTAAATTTATCTTAGGCAATAAGCCATTTACGAATGATTGTTATTTCTTTTGGTTTGTCCTTAAAATTGACGGACGGTGCACATAGCTGTACCGTCCGCATTTTTATATATTGGCAAGAGGAGATTTCTATGGAATCATACCGTACGGTAAAACAGGAAACAAGCGCAGAATTTATCGAAAAACGTTCTAAGTTTATCGGCTATATCAAACCTGTTCAGACAGAGGAAGAAGCCATTGCGTTTATTCAGAGTATCAAATCAAAGCATTGGGACGCTACGCATAATGTGTATGCGTATTCGTTAAGAGAAGGACAAACACGCCGCTATTCCGATGACGGTGAACCGCAGGGGACGGCTGGAATTCCCACGCTGGATGTTTTGCAAAAAGCAGATATTACAGACGCGGTAGTTGTGGTTTACCCGCTACTTTGGCGGAATTCTTCTGGGAGGCGGAGGACTGGTACGCGCTTATTCCCATGCGGCTTCCTTGGCTGTTGAGGCAAGCGGTGTGCTGCATATGCGCCAATGCCTGCTGGGCAGAATTGATATGCGATTATACGCAATACGGCAAAATGGTGATCTCTCATTCCGGAATGCGTTGGTGTGATAGACGATACTGTATTTGAAGATACCGTGCACATAAAGTTTCATATGGCACATGAGGATTTTCAAGCATTTGAAAAAACGGGCAGACACCACTTGCGGAGCAGTGAAAGCAGTCGTTACAGGAAAAGAATTTTTGCCGTTTCAGAGACATAAAAGTAAAATAAAAAATTTTTTAGAAAAAAGAAGGATATTTGAAAGCAATGGCGTATATCTACTTAACGGATTTTATAAAGGTGGTGACGCTATGGCTATCAGAGAACGCACGGAGCTGTTGGAAGAGCAAATTTTTTGTCACCTTTTGCCACTTTGGCAAAGCAGACAAAAAGGAAGACAGCGGCCTGAACAGGAATGCGATATTCGTACCGCATTTCAAAGGGACAGAGACCGCATTATACATTCCAAATCGTTTCGTCGTTTAAAGCATAAAACACAAGTGTTTCTTTCTCCGAAGGGGACCATTATCGTACACGTCTGACGCATACGCTGGAAGTGGCTCAGATTGCCCGTACAGTGGCAAGAGCTTTACGCATGAATGAAGATTTGACAGAAGCCATAGCGGTGGGCCACGATTTGGGTCATACACCGTTTGGCCATGCGGGAGAGAGCGTTGAGAGAAGTTTCTCCGCTGAATTTCAATCATAATGAACAAAGCGTCCGTGTGGTGGAACGCTTGGAAAAAAATAATCAGGGATTAAATTTGACGTTTGAAGTAAGAGACGGCATTCTTTGCCATACAGGTCCAAAAGCTTGCCGATACGGAAGGACGTATTGTGCGGTTTGCCGACCGCATTGCCTATATCAATCACGATATTGATGATGCTGTACGCGCGGGAGTGCTAAAACCCTGACGATATTCCCCACAACTTGACCGAGGTGCTGGGCACGACAACTTCTGCCAGAATCAATACTATGGTTATTTCCCCTAATTGAAAACAGCGTAGACGGCAATATCAAAATGGATGAAGTGGTAGGACAAGCGTATCATCAGATACATAAATTTATGTTTGATAACGTGTACCGAAATCCTCAAGCAAAAGAGGAAGAAACAAAAAGTGCCCAATCTGATTCAAACACTGTATGAGTATGTATTGCAGATAGACCATCTGCCAAGTGACATGCAGCAAATTGCGGAACAGGAAGGAATTGAACGTGCTGCCTGTGATTATATTGCAGGTATGACAGACCACTTTGCCGTGGCGTTGTTCCAAAAATTGTGGTTCCAAAATCTGGGGCATTTAACGAAAATGGAAAGGAGGAATGCCAATGGCTTTGCCGGAATTATTTTTGCAGGAATTAAAACTGCGCAATTCGATTGAAGATGTTGCTTCCTCCTATGTTCAGCTAAAAAGGCGCGGACGTAATCTGGTTGGATTATGTCCGTTTCATAATGAGCATACGCCTTCCTTTAACCTATATCCCGAAAGCGGCTCGTTTTATTGTTTTGGCTGCGGTGCAGGCGGAGATGTCATTACCTTTGTCCGCCGCATTGAAAATCTGGATTATATGGAAGCTGTGAAATTTCTTGCAGACAGGGCAGGACTGCAATTGCCCGAATTGGGTGTAGATGACAGCATGAGCAAGCTGCGGGCCCGTATTTTGAAATCAATCGGGGAGACCGCTAAGTTTTACCATGGCGTTTTAAAAAGTCCAAGCGGAAAAGTCGGTTTGATTATTTTTTGCAGAGGGGTTGAAAACCCTCTACCATTACACATTTCGGTTTGGGATTTGCACCTGATACTCGTTTTGCATTGGTGAATCATCTGAAAGGAAAAGGCTATACGGATGAAGAATTGGTACAAGCCAATGTGGCCGTGAAAACCCGTTCGGGAAAGCCTATGGACCGCTTTTTTCATCGCGTGATGTTTCCTATTATAGATTTAAGGGGGAAATGTGATTGCGTTTGGCGGGCGAACGATGACGGATCAGAAACCAAAATATCTAAATACGTCCGATACCTTGGCTTTTAAGAAAAGTTATGGATTATTTGCTATGAATTTTGCCAAAAATAGTAGCAAGGAACAGCTGATACTGGCAGAAGGATATATGGACGTCATTGCATTGCATCAAGCTGGTTTTGACAATGCCATTGCCGGTTTGGGAACCGCGCTTACGACAGAGCAAGCGCATTTAATTGCACGCTATACCAAAGAAGTGGTGATTGCATATGATGCGGACGAAGCGGGACAAAAAGCAACAGCTCGTGCCATACAACTGCTCAGAAGTGTAGGGTTGCTTGTAAAAAGTACTTTCCATTACAGGAGGGAAAGACCCTGACAGAATACATTCGTTCTTACGGAGAACAAGGGCCGGTCAGATTCAAACAGCTGATTGAACAAAGCGGCAATGATGTGGAATATCGTCTGCAAAAATTAAAATCTGACTGTGATTTGGAATCTTCGGCGGGAAAAGTGCAATACTTAAATGGTGCGACAGAGCTGTTATCTACATTGGATAATCGTATGGAGCAGGAAATTTATGCAGGCAAGCTTTCTCAGGAAATCGGAGTGGAACGCGCAACCGTGATGATGCAGGTTGAAAAGCTCAGTAAAAGACGGCATCAGGCACAGCAGAAAAAAGAGTTTCGGGAATTTCAGCAGCAAACCATCGGACTGAAAGACCAGGTCAATCCCGACAAGAGGGAAAATTTCCGCGCAGCAAATGCGGAGGAAGCTTTGATTGCATATTTGTTTCAGAATAACGATATGGCTGAAAAGATCCGTTCCGTATTAGCGCCGGAGCAGTTCAGCACGGCTTTTAACCGCCGTGTGTATGAAAGTATCACCGATAAAATGCAAAATGGATTACAAGTGGGATTGACCGAAATATCAGATAGTTTTACCATGGAAGAAATCAGCGCCATTGCAAGAATATTGGCAAAAAGAACAATGCAGTTGCCATGGGACAGCATGACGCGGAGGAATATATCACTGTTATTATAGAGGAAAAGACAAAATTAAATGCAAATGACGCAAAACATGCGCAGACACAAGAAATACAGGATTATTTGGCGCGGCTGAAAGAGCAAAAGAAATAAACGGCCGCTTAACTGGGAGGAAACGAACTTATGGCAGCACCGGATAAAAAAACGGTTATGAAAGATTTACTGGAAATGGGAAAGGCGAAAGGACAGCTTACCACAAAAAGAGATTTTTAGACGCTTTGGGAGAGCTGGATTTTGAGCCGGAACAAATTGAAAAATTTTATGATACATTAGAGTCTCAAGGTGTTGAAATTGTAGAAGATTTTGGTGACATCGCTTTGGATGACATCAATTTACACAAGAAGAAAACGGAGAAGATGAAGATTTGGAATCTTCTCTCAGCACAGAAGGTATTGCAATTGATGACCCGGTAAAAGTATATCTGAAAGAAATTGGCCGTGTACCTTTGCTTTCTCCTGAGGAAGAAATTGAACTTGCCATTCGCATTATTGACGGCGACGAAGTTGCCAAAAAACGTTTGTCCGAAGCAAACCTGCGTTTGGTAGTAAGTATTGCAAAACGCTATCTTGGAAGAGGAATGCAGTTCTTGGATTTGATTCAGGAAGGTAACCTGGGTTTGATTAAAGCGGTAGAAAAATTTGATTATACCAAAGGATTTAAATTTTTCTACTTATGCAACATGGTGGATTCGTCAGGCAATTACCCGTGCCATAGCAGACCAGGCAAGAACCATTCGTATTCCGGTTCATATGGTAGAAACCATCAACAAAGTAAAAAAGTATCCAGCCAGCTGTTGCATACCAACGGACATGAACCGACTGCCGATGAGATTTCCGACGAGCTGGACATGCCTGTAGATAAAGTACGGGAAATTATGCGTGTGGCGCAGGAACCTGTTTCTTTGGAAACACCGATTGGTGAAGAAGAAGACAGCCATTTGGGAGACTTTATTCCGGATGACGATGCACCCGCACCTGCAGATGCCGCTTCCCATACCTTATTAAAAGAACAATTGGCAGAAGTATTGGATACACTGACGCCCAGAGAAGAAAAAGTACTGCGTCTGCGTTTTGGTTTGAAGACGGACGTTCCAGAACTTTGGAAGAAGTAGGTAAAGAGTTTAATGTTACAAGAGAACGTATCCGTCAAATTGAGGCAAAAAGCACTTAGAAAATTACGTCATCCGAGCAGAAGTAAAAATTGAAAGACTTCTTGGATTAATATAAAAAGAAAATGGGGGCTTGATTATGCATCTGACATTGGAAGCGGATTACGCTGTTAGAATTGTAGATAAACTTGCCATTGAAAATAAAAAAGATAGACGCACATACCATATCCGAACAAACCAATGTTCCATTGCGCTTTGCACTGAAAATCTTAAGAAAATTGGTGGCAAGCGGCGCGGTGAAATCCTATAAAGGTGCGCATGGCGGTTATATGATTGCAAAAGACCCAAAAGACATTACTTTGCGCGAGGTAATTGAAGCGGTAGAGGGTCCGTTTATGATTAGCCGCTGTCAGCAAGATGATTATTGCTGTACCAATACCTCCTGCCGTGTGCATAATATTTATGCAGAAATCTCTTATATGGTGCGCGATAAACTGGATTCTTATAATTTTGCTAACTTTAAAGGCATTGGAAGATTACCTTTGTAACGATGATAAACACGAATAATATCTTTTTGGCATAAACAAAAAGCGACAACAGAGAATTTTCGCATCTGTTGTCGCTTTTGTTTCTATTCCATATATAAAATAGACAAAAATAAAAATAATTCATATGTATATTGACAACCCTTGTATATTGTTATAAAATAATATACTGCATCATCATGGAGAGGTATGCTTTCTGTATATTTTGTAATTTTAGCATAAATTTCGTAGAAACGCAAGCAGAGTCTTTAGAAATATTGACAGAATTGCGCGATGTTTGCAAAACAAAGTGTTATTGAATATGAAAAAGACGGTTAATATATGAATGGAGTGATTAAGCCAATGGTGAATGTCAAACCGGTAAAATTGGGTAGCAATACCCGTATGAGCTTCTCAAAATTGATGAAGTTTTGGAAATGCCAAACTTAATTGAAGTTCAAAAGAATTCATACAAATGGTTCCTTCAAGAAGGTTTAAAAGAGGTATTTAAGGATGTTTCCGGTATTACCGACTACACAGGCAATTTAGTTCTGGATTTTGTGAACTACAAACTCGATGATAAACCAAACTACAGCGTGGAAGAATGCAAAGAAAGAGATGCTACCTACGCTGCAGCGCTTCGCGTAAATGCAAGATTATTGAATAAAGAGAGCGGAGAAATCAAAGAGTCCGAAGTCTTTATGGGGGATTTCCCCTTATGACAGACAGCGGTACCTTTGTCATTAACGGCGCGGAGCGCGTCATTGTTTCCCAGTTGGTCCGTTCCCCGGGCGTCTATTATAAGATGGAGTATGACAAAACAGGTAAAGAGTTGTTTAGTTCTACTGTGATTCCAAACCGCGGTGCATGGCTGGAATACGAAAACGATGCAAACGATGTTTTTACGTACGTATTGATAAAAACAGAAAACTCCCTGTAACCGTATTTATCCGCGCTTTGGGCCTTGGTACAGACTCCGAAATTTTAGAGTATTTCGGTGAAGATGACCGTATTTTTGGCTACCATTGAGAAAGATCCATGTAAAAAATACAGAAGAAGCTTTGTTCGAAGTTTACCGTAAACTGAGACCGAGTGAACCGCCAACGATTGAAAGTGCACAAACACATATCAATGGTTTGTTTTTTGACGCCCGTCGTTATGATTTATCACGCGTTGGCCGTTATAAATACAATAAAAAAATTAAACTTGGCAGGCCGTATTGCGGGTCAGCAGTTAACTCAGCCTATCATCAATCCTTTGACAGGTGAGTTAATGGCGGAAGCAGGGGGAAGTAGTATCCTTTGAAAAAGGCACAGGAAATTGACAATGCAGGTGTTTCTGTAGCTTTTTGTGCTTGTCAATGAAAAAGAAACAAAAGTCATTTCCAACGGTATGGTTGACATTCAGAATTTTGTAGGCTTTGACGCAAAAGAAGAGTGCGGTATCAATGAACGCGTTCGTTTCAGCGTATTGGCTGAAATTATGGAAACCAGCGCCGATGAAGAAGAAATGAAAGAAGCAATTCGTTTGCGTGCGGACGAGTTGATTCCAAAACATATTATTATTGATGATATTTTTGCATCTATCAACTACATGAACTGCTTGGCAGTCGGCCTTGGCAATGTGGATGACATTGACCATTTGGGTAACCGCCGTATTCGTTCTGTTGGTGAACTTCTGCAAAATCAATTTAGAATTGGTTTTTCCGTTTAGAGCGTGTGATTCGTGAAAGAATGACATTGCAGGCGCAAGATTTAGAGGTATTGACTCCTCACTCTTTGATTAATATTCGTCCTGTGGTTGCTGCCATTAAAGAATTCTTTGGTTCTTCTCCATTGTCACAATTTATGGACCAAACTAACCCGTTGGCAGAGTTGACACATAAACGTCGTTTGTCCGCCCTTGGTCCCGGCGGTCTTTCCAGAGACCGTGCAGGCTTTGAGGTTCGTGACGTTCACTACAGCCACTATGGACGTATGTGTCCGATTGAGACTCCTGAAGGTCCAAACATCGGTTTGATTTCTTACCTTGCAACCTTGGCAAAAATCAATGAATACGGCTTTATCGAAGCACCGTTCCGCCGTGTGGATAAAGAAACAGGTATTGTTTCTTCCGAAAGTTGTTTATATGACAGCTGACATGGAAGACGATTACATTGTTGCACAGGCAAACGAACCTTTGGATGAAGACGGACGCTTTTTACATGCAAAAGTAAACGGCCGTTTTAGAGATGAGTTTGTGGAAGTAGAGCGTTCACAAGCGGACTTTATGGACGTATCTCCAAGAATGGTGGTTTCCGTAGCTACCGCTATGATTCCATTCCTGGGAAAACGATGACGCAAACCGTGCGTTGATGGGCTCTAACATGCAGCGTCAAGCTGTGCCTTTGCTCAAAACAGAGTCTCCGATTGTTGGTACAGGTATGGAATATAAAGCAGGTGTAGACTCCGGTGTATGCGTACTTGCCCGCAAAGCAGGTGTGGTACGCAGCGTAAGTGCGGATGAAGTTACCGTTACCAACGATGACGGTTCCGTAGAATCCTACCACATTACGATCAATTTATGCGTTCCAACCAAGGTACATGTATCAATCAGGTGCCTGTTGTTGACCGTGGGGAACGCATTCAGGCAGGTCAGGTAATTGCTGACGGTCCTGCAACCAGCAACGGTGAAATTTCACTTGGTAAAATGCGTTAATCGGCTTTATGACCTGGGAAGGTTATAACTACGAAGATGCTGTTTTAATCAATGAGAAAATTGTTCGCGATGACGTTTATACCTCCATTCATATTGAAGAATATGAAATTGAAGCAAGAGATACCAAACTTGGTCCTGAGGAAATTACCAGAGATATTCCAAACGTAAACGAAGACTTGCTCAGCGATTTGGATGAATCCGGTATTATCCGTGTAGGTGCTGAAGTACGTGCCGGCGATATTTTGGTTGGTAAAGTAACTCCAAAAAGGCGAAACAGAGCTGACTGCGGAAGAAAGATTGCTGCGTGCCATCTTTGGTGAAAAAAGCCCGCGAAGTACGTGATACTTCTCTGCGTGTTCCTCACGGTGAGTATGGTATTGTTGTAGATGTAAAAGTATTTACAAGAGAAAACAGCCAGGACGAACTCAGTCCGGTGTAAATAAAGTGGTTCGCTGCTACATTGCACAAAACGTAAAATTTCCGTTGGTGACAAAATGGCAGGTCGTCACGGTAATAAGGGTGTTGTATCCGTATTTTACCTCAGGAGGATATGCCATACTTACCTGACGGTACTCCACTGGATATTGTTTTGAATCCATTGGGCGTTCCTTCTCGTATGAACATCGGACAGGTGCTTGAGGTTCATTTGGGTCGTGCGGCAAAAAGCATTGGGCTGGAAAATTATGACCCCTGTTTTGACGGCGCCCATGAATCGATGACATTGCGGAATGCTTAAAGCAAGCAGGATTACGTGAAGACGGTAAAACATTGCTGCGCGACGGACGTACAGGCGAGTACTTTGACAATCCTGTTACAGTCGGTTACATGTATTACCTAAAACTGCATCACTTGGTTGATGATAAGATTCACGCACGTTCTACCGGTCCATACTCACTTGTTACACAACAACCTGTGGGCGGTAAAAGCACAATTCGGCGGACAACGTTTTGGTGAGATGGAGGTTTGGGCACTGGAAGCTTACGGTGCAGCTTATACCTTGCAGGAGATTCTGACTGTAAAATCTGACGACGTTGTAGGTCGTGTAAAAACATATGAAGCAATCGTAAAAAGGTCAAAACATTCCAAAACCGGGTATTCCTGAATCCTTTAAAGTGTTGATTAAAGAATTGCAGTCTTTGGGCTTGGATGTAAAAGTATTGGATAAAGACGAAGAAGAAATCGACCTGAAACAAAACTTTGACGACGACGATGATATCGGCTTTAAACCATCTGAAGATACTTTCGATGAACAACATGTTGTCACCGATGAATTGGATGGTTACACAGTACAGGATGCGGAAGACGGTCTGGACGGTGTATTCGAAAATGATTACGCAGCCGACGAAGATGCGGATGAAACTGATGATGAAGACATTTTTTAGTGAACTGAACGTACCCTTCGACAGTGATTTAGAAGACAGCGACGAAGAATAAGGCAGGGGGGTTACACAATGGAATTTAACGTGTTTGAATCTATAAAAATTGGCATTGCTTCTCCGGATAAAATCAGAGAATGGTCTCACGGTGAAGTAAAAGCCGGAAACCATTAACTATCGTACCCTAAAACCGGAACGTGATGGTTTGTTCTGTGAGCGTATTTTCGGTCCTCAAAAAGACTGGGAATGCCATTGCGGTAAATATAAAAGAATTCGCTACAAAGGCAAAATCTGTGACCGCTGCGGCGTAAAGTAACCCGTTCCAAAGTACGTCGTGAACGTATGGGCCATATTGAATTGGCAGCTCCGGTTTCACATATTTGGTATTTTAAAGGTATTCCTTCCCGTATGGGTCTTATCCTTGACATTTCTCCGCGTATGCTGGAAAAAAGTATTGTACTTTGCACTTTACATTGTTACCGACCCGGGCAATGTACGTGAATTACAAGAAAAGCAAATGCTCAACGAAAAGAATACCGCGATATGCGTGAAAAATACGAAGATGATTTTCAGGCTGGTATGGGTGCGGATGCAATCAGAACGCTTCTGGAAAAAAATCGACTTTGAACAGCTTGCTGCAGAACTGAAAGAAGAATTATTCACAGCTGCAGGACAAAAGCGTGTTCGTATTCTGAAGCGTTTGGAGGTAGTGGAGGCTTTCCGGCTGTCCGGAAACCGTCCTGAATGGATGGTTCTGGATGCAGTTCCGGTCATTCCGCCGGATATTCGCCCAATGGTACAGTTGGACGGTGGCAGATTCGCAACTTCTGACTTAAATGATTTATATCGTCGTGTTATCAACCGTAATAATCGTTTAAAACGTTTGTTAGACTTAGGTGCACCAGATATTATCGTGCGCAATGAAAAACGTATGCTTCAGGAAGCGGTTGACGCTTTGATTGACAACGGCCGCCGCGGACGTCCTGTTACCGGTCCGAATAACAGACCATTAAAAATCCTTATCCGATATGCTTAAAGGTAAACAAAGGTCGTTTCCGTCAAAACTTGTTGGGTAAACGTGTTGACTATTCCGGACGTTCCGTTATCGTTGTTGGTCCTGAATTAAAAATGTATCAATGCGGTCTGCCGAAAAGAAATGGCTTTGGAGCTGTTTAAACCGTTCGTTATGAAACGTTTGGTAGAAACAGGAGCAGTAGGCAATATCAAAGCTGCAAGAAAAGCGGTAGAGCGTGCCAAACCTGAAGTTTGGGATGCATTGGAAATTGTAATTAAAAATCATCCTGTATTGTTAAACCGCGCTCCAACCTTGCATAGACTTGGTATTCAGGCATTTGAACCTGTTTTGGTAGAAGGACGCGCATTAAAACTGCATCCTCTTGTGTGTACTGCTTATAACGCTGACTTCGACGGTGACCAAATGGCAGTTCACGTTCCGTTGTCTGCCGAAGCACAAGCAGAAGCTCGTTTCTTGATGTTGGCAGCAGGCAACCTGCTGAAACCTTCCGACGGACGCCCTGTTGCAGTTCCTACACAGGACATGGTTTTGGGCTCCTATTATTTGACTTTGGAAAAGACGGCGAGCCGGGTGAAGGCAAAGTCTTCAGAGATGAAAATGAAGCTTTGATGGCATACGATGCAAAGGCAGTGAGCCTCCATGCAAAAATTAAAGTACGCCGTACCATGGAAGTAAATGGAGAACCGGTTTCCAAATTGGTAGATACCACCGTGGGACGTATTATCTTCAACCGTCCAATTCCGCAGGATTTGGGCTATGTGGACCGTTCTAATCCGGATACCATGTTTGATTATGAAATCAGCTTCTTGGCAGGTAAAAAACAACTTGGTGCTATTATCGACAAATGTATTAAAGTACACGGTACTGCCAAAACAGCCGAAGTTTTGGATGAGGTAAAAGCACAAGGCTATAAATATTCCACCAGAAGTGCAATTACCGTTGCTGTATGTGATGCTACCATTCCACCTGCGAAAAAACAATTGATTGCAGAAGCAGAACAGCAAATTGATGAAATCACAGATGAATTCAATATGGGTCTGTTGTCCGATGCAGAGCGTTACAACATGGTTTTGAAGACATGGGAAAAAGCAACAAACGATGTTACAAAAAAGCACTTCAGGAAAATTTGGACCGTTACAATCCAATCTTTATGATGGCAGATTCCGGCGCCCGTGGTTCCATGAGTCAGATTCGTCAGCTTGCCGGTATGCGTGGTTTGATTGCCAATACCTCCGGTAGAACCATCGAAATTCCGATTCGTGCAAACTATCGTGAAGGCTTGAACATTTTGGAATACTTTATTTCCTCTCGTGGTGCTCGTAAAGGTTTGGCTGATACCGCTTTGAGAACAGCTGACTCCGGTTACTTGACCCGTCGTTTGGTAGACGTTTCTCAAGAAGTGATTATCCGTGAAGACGATTGCGGAACAACAAAAGGTCTTGAAGTATTTGATATCAGAGAGGGAAAGAATCCATTGAGTCTTTGTCCGAACGTCTCATAAGGCAGATACTTGCTGCATGACTTTGTAGATGAAGCAACCGGTGAAGTATTGGTTTCCAAAGATAAATTGATGGACGACCGTGATGCGGATATCATTGTAAGCCGCGGCGTTGAGAAAATTTAAATTCGTTCTATTCTTGACTGTACAGCAAAACACGGTATTTGTAAAAAATGTTACGGTGCAAACGTGGCAAACGGAAAACCTGTTGATGTTGGTGAGGCAGTTGGTATTATTGCAGCACAGTCTATCGGTGAGCCGGGTACTCAGTTGACCATGAGAACATTCCACACAGGCGGTGTTGCAAGTGCGGAAGATATTACACAAAGGTTTGCCTCGTGTTGAAGAACTGTTTGAAGGACGTAAACCAAAGCATCTTGCAATTATCAGTGAAATCAGTGGTGTAGTTTCCTTTGAGGAAATCAAAAAGAACCGTCATGTTGTTGTAACCAACAATGAAATCGGAGACCAAAAAGTCTTATTTGATTCCGTTTGGTTCCCGCATTACTGTAAAAAGAAGGTCAGGAAATCAAAGCCGGTACCAGAATTACAGAAGGTTCCGTAAATCCGCATGACGTTCTTGCAATCAGCGGTACACAGGCTGTGCAGGATTATCTGATTCAGGAAGTACAGCGTGTTTACCGTATGCAGGGTGTTGATATCAACGATAAACACATTGAGGTTATCGTACGTCAAATGATGAAGAAAGTTCGCATTGACGAAGCAGGCGATACCAGCTTGCTGCCAAGCTCTTTTGGTAGATAAGAGTGAAATGGAAGCTGAAAACAGAGCAATTCGCGAACGAATTGAAGCAGGCGAAACCGAATTGCGTGAGGCTACTTATACTCCTGTATTGTTGGGTATTACAAAAGCTTCTTTGGCAACCGATTCCTTCTTGTCAGCGGCATCTTTCCAAGAGACAACTCGTGTATTGACAGATGCGGCAATCAAAGGAAAAGTGGATCCTCTATTGGGTCTGAAAGAGAACGTTATTATAGGTAAATTGGTTCCTGCAGGTACAGGTATGAAATGCTATAGTGACGTTGAAATTGAATCTACAAATCAAGTATTGACAAATGATACTATCTAATGATATAATTTTAAAATCGTGATAGTGTATTTTGATTTTTAAGCTATTACCCACCATATACAACTTGTATATGGTGGGTTTAGGCGTTAAAAAAGGAAAGTACTAAATTGCTGTTAATTGGGTAAAATATACCTAATTTAACATATAAATTTTGAGAGAGGAGTTTTCTTATGCCAACCTTTAACCAATGAGTTCGTACTGGACGCCAAGTTTCTGAGAAAAAAAGGCAAAAGCACCAGCACTTTTGAAGGGATGGAACTCTAAGAAAAGTTGCAATTAACCAAAATTCCCCACAAAAACGCGGTGTATGTACAGCAGTTAAAACTGCAACACCTAAAAAACCTAACTCTGCTTTGAGAAAAATTGCCAGAGTAAGACTTTCCAACGGTATTGAAGTTTCTGCTTATCCCAGGTGTAGGCCACAATTTGCAAGAGCACAGCGTTGTTATGATTCGCGGCGGTCGTGTAAAAGACTTGCCTGGTGTACGTTATCATATCATTCGTGGTACACTAGATGCTCAAGGTGTTGCTAACCGTATGCAAGCTCGTTCCAAATACGGTGCAAAGCGTCCAAAAAGCTGGCGCAGCAAAAAATAATTGAACAAAGGTTAAGTTGAAAGAAACCTTATGGCTGCTTGCAGCAGCGTTATATAGATATACTTTATTTGTATGTGGATAACGCTCTGTATTGGCCAACGGGAGATTATCTTTCGAGTACCTATGATATCATTCATGTGAAGGAGGGAAGCGAAGTGCCAAGAAGAGGCTCTATTGCAAAACGTGACGTTTTGGTTGATCCACTATATAATTCTAAACTTGTTACTCGTTTAATTAACAATATTATGTACGACGGTAAAAAGGGGCGTAGCTCAAAAATCGTTTATGGTGCATTTGATATTGTGAAAGAGAAAACAGGAAGAGAACCATTAGAGGTTTTTGAGGAGGCTATGGAAAACATTATGCCTTCTTTAGAGGTAAAAAGCTCGCCGTGTCGGTGGTGCTACTTACCAAGTTCCAATGGAGGTTCGTCCTGAAAGAAGACAAACATTAGGTCTTCGTTGGATGACTAACTATGCAAGACTTCGTTCTGAAAAAACAATGAAAGAAAGACTTGCTAACGAGATTCTTGATGCTATAAATGGTGCTGGCGGCGCTGCTAAGAAGCGTGACGATACACACAAAATGGCAGAAGCTAACAGAGCATTTGCTCACTACAGATGGTAATTCCATTGTAGATTTTGTGATCCAACACAACCTAATTACGATAGGAGGAAATTATGGCTAGACAAGTATCTCTAGAGATGACTCGTAATATTGGTATCATGGCTCACATTGATGCTGGTAAAACGACAACCACAGAACGTATTTTGTTCTACACAGGTGTTAACCATAAAGTTGGTGAAACACATGACGGTTCTGCTACTATGGACTGGATGGCTCAAGAGCAGGAAAGAGGTATTACCATTACTTCTGCTGCTACGACTTGCTTTTGGAAAGACCATAGAATTAACATCATCGACACCCCGGGCCACGTTGACTTCACCGTAGAAGTTGAGCGTTCTTTGCGCGTATTGGACGGTTCTGTAACTGTTTTCTGCGCAAAGGGTGGTGTTGAGCCTCAGTCTGAGACTGTATGGCGTCAAGCGGAAGAATATAAAGTACCTCGTATGGCTTACATCAACAAGATGGACATTATGGGCGCTGATTTCTACCGTGTTGTTCAAATGATGAAAGACCGTCTGCAATGTAATGCAGTTCCGATTCAGTTGCCAATCGGCAGTGAAGACGAATTCAAAGGCATCATTGACCTTGTAGAGATGAAAGCTGACGTTTTCTATGATGAATTCGGTAAAGATATGCGCGTGGAAGAAATTCCTGCCGATTTGCTTGAAAAAGCACAAGAGTATCGTACCCAACTGGTAGAGCACGTTGCTGAACAAGACGATGAGCTGATGGAAAAATATTTGATGGGTGAAGAGCTGACATCAGAAGAAATCATTGCAGGTATTCGTAAAGCTACTTTGGCTAACTGCATGGTTCCTGTATGCTGCGGTACTTCTTACAGAAATAAAGGCGTACAAAAGTTATTGGATGCAATCGTAGCTTATATGCCATCTCCTCTTGATATTCCTGATATGAAGGGTGTGAATCCTGAAACAGGTGAGGAAGATGTTCGTAAAGCTTCCGATGACGAACCTTTTTCTGCACTTGCATTTAAAATTGCAACTGACCCATTTGTTGGTAAATTGTGCTTCTTCAGAGTATATTCCGGTACACTAAGCGCTGGTGGTCCGGTTTTATAACTCTTCTAAAGACAATACAGAACGTATCGGTCGTATTCTGCAAATGCACGCAAACCATAGACAAGATATTGATGTTGTTTATGCAGGTGATATTGCAGCTGCAGTTGGTTTGAGAAATACAACAACCGGTGACACTCTCTGTGATCCAAAACATCCAATTATTTTGGAATCTATGGAATTCCCAGAGCCGGTTATCCACGTTGCAATTGAACCAAAAACAAAAGCTGGTCAAGAAAAATGGGTATCGCTTTGGCAAAACTTGCTGAAGAAGATCCAACGTTCCGTGCTTACACAGACGAAGAAACAGGACAAACCATTATTGCAGGTATGGGTGAGCTTCATCTTGAAATCATCGTAGACAGACTTCTGCGTGAATTTAAAGTGGAAGCAAACGTAAACCGCCCACAGGTTGCTTACAAAGAGACCATCCGCAGAAATGCAGAGTCTGACACCAAATACGCAAGACAATCCGGTGGTAAAGGTCAATACGGCCACGTTAAAATTCGTATCGAACCTAACCCTGGCAAATGCTACGAATTCGCAAACGAAATTGTTGGTGGTGCTATTCCAAAAGAATACATTCCAGCAGTTGACCAAGGTATTCAAGGCGCATTGTTAAGCGGTACTTTGGCAGGTTATAATGTTGTTGACGTTAAAGTAACGCTTTATGATGGTTCTTATCATGAAGTGGACTCTTCGGAAATGGCGTTTAAGATTGCCGGTTCTATGGCAGTATAAAGATGCAATGCAGAAAGCTGACCCTGTATTGCTGAACCGATTATGAAGGTTGCGGTTATTGTGCCTGAGGAATACATGGGTGACGTTATCGGAGACTTGAACTCCCGCCGCGGTATGATTCTTGGTATGGAAACGCAGTACCGGGTGCACAACAAATCAATGCAGAAGTTCCGCTTTCCGAAAATGTTTGGTTATGCAACTGATATGCGTTCCAAAACTCAAGGTCGTGGACAATACACAATGGAACCGGCTCACTATAATGAGGTTCCAAAATCTGTTGGTGAGGAAGATCATTTCCGCACGTGGAAAAAAGAAAGTGAGTAATTTATAAAAATTGATTTTCAACAACAGAATTGATAAAATTGCGTTATAGACTTTTATAATAAAAACAAATTCATTTTTTGGTATAAAAAGGAGGAAATTCAATGGCAAAGGCAAAGTTTGAAAGAACGCAAACCACACGTAAACATTGGTACAATCGGTCACGTTGACCACGGTAAAACAACTACTACAGCAGCTATCACTAAGGTTCTAAACCTAAACGGTGAAGCAGAATTCGTTGATTATGCAAATATCGACAAGGCTCCAGAAGAAAGAGCAAGAGGGTATAACAATTAATACTGCTCACGTTGAGTATGAAACAGACAAACGTCACTATGCTCACGTTGACTGCCCAGGCCACGCCGACTACGTTAAAAACATGATTACTGGTGCTGCTCAAATGGACGGTGCTATTCTAGTTGTATCCGCAGCTGATGGCCCAATGCCACAAACTAGAGAGCACATCCTTCTATCCCGTCAGGTTGGTGTTCCATACATCGTTGTATACATGAACAAAGCTGACCAAGTTGATGACGAAGAGTTGCTAGACCTAGTAGAAATGGAAATCCGTGAACTACTAAACGAGTACGGCTTCCCAGGTGATGATACACCAATTATCCGTGGTTCTTCTCTAAAAGTTCTTGAGTCTACTTCTACAGACATCAATGCTCCAGAATACAAATGCATTCTAGACTTGATGAAAGCTGTTGACGAGTTCATCCCAACTCCAGAAAGAAAGAGCGACCAACCTTTCCTAATGCCTGTTGAGGACGTATTTACAATCACAGGCCGTGGTACTGTTGCTACTGGTAGAGTTGAGCGTGGTCAAATCAACGTTAACGAAGAAGTTGAAATTGTTGGTATGACTGAAAGAGAGCAGAAAAGTTGTTGTTACCGGCCTAGAAATGTTCAGAAAAATTCTAGACTTTGCTGAGGCTGGCGATAACGTTGGTGTATTGCTACGTGGTGTTCAAAGAAATGAAATTGAGCGTGGTCAAATCCTAGCTAAACCAGGTTCCATTAAACCTCACACAAAATTCAGAGGCCAAGTTTATATTCTAACAAAAGAAGAAGGCGGCCGTCATACTCCTTTCTTCAACAACTATCGTCCACAATTCTACTTCAGAACAACTGACGTTACAGGTGTTATTACACTTCCAGAAGGTACAGAAATGTGCGTTCCTGGCGATAACGTTGAAATGGATGTTGAGTTGATTACTCCAATCGCTATTGAAGAGGGTCTACGTTTTGCTATCCGTGAGGGTGGTCATACAGTAGGTTCCGGCGTTGTTACAGCTATTAACGAATAATTAAAATCGTTTTGTAACGTAATATAAAAAATAAGACCATCGGATAGATTCCGATGGTCTTATTTTTTACGTTTTAGTTATTAAAAAGTGTAGGATTGTCCTTGAAAATGTTTGTTTTTATTTGCGTGTTTTTCATGGGCTCTGTTTTTCTGCAATTGATTTTGTGTTGCTTGAGAATTCACAATGTCACACATTTCTTCATAAGAATTGCAATGTGTGCAGCTATCAATTAAAGCAGTTTGCTCTTCTTGAGAAGCAAGTGCAAAATTTCTTCTTGCTTCAGGATTTCTTGCAAGAACAGCGCCAATACCCATTGGAATGTTGTTGTATTGATTGTAATGCATTTTTTATCACCTCACAATACTTATTATCTCCAACGACACGCAAATATGATTTCCAATTGTATACGGCAAAATTTGTACTGCTTCCATTGCGTAAACTATGTAAATTTGGCGCTTTCAGACTATTTTACAGGAATTTTCTGCTAAAAATTTGTCAATTTCAATTTGTAAAAAATGTATTTTATCAAATTTTAAAATGGATATTTACATTAAGAAAAATTCGTGCTATACTAGCTATATCGAAATTTAAATATTTCCTTATCAAGAGTGACGGAGGGAACAGGCCCGATGATGTCCGGCAACCTACATATTTGTAAAGGTGCCAAATCCTGCGGTAAAGCCGAGAGATGAGGTTTGCAATTCACCGAACGGCTGCGAAGCGTGTTCGGTGTTTTTTGATATTTTTTATTTTTTTGGAGGATACTATGTCTAAATACTTTTTTTACTTCAGAGTCTGTAACAGAAGGACATCCGGACAAAGTCTGCGATAAAATTTCTGATTCTATTTTTAGATGCTATTTTGGCTCAAGACCCAAAGGCTCATGTTGCTTGTGAAGTAACAGCAACAACAGGTATTATTAATGTAATGGGTGAAATATCCACAGAATGTTACGTTGATATTCCTTCTCTTGTGCGCGATGTCATCAAAGAAATCGGTTACGATGATCCTGCTTGCGGATTTGATGGCAATACATGTGCTGTAACCACTTCAATTGATGTACAATCTCCTGATATTGCAATGGGTGTAAACGAGTCTTATGAGTCACGTCATGGCGCAACAGATGAAAACGATAAGATTGGTGCCGGTGACCAAGGAATGATGTTTGGTTTTGCATGTGATGAAACACCGGAATTCATGCCTTTGGCAATTTCTTTGGCCCATAAATTAGCAAAACAATTGACAAAAGTTCGCAAAGATGGAACCTTATCATATTTAAGACCGGACGGTAAAAACTCAAGTCACCATTGAGTATGATGATGACAAAGCTGTACGTGTTGATACCATTGTGTTGTCTACACAACATGACCCAAATGTTGCTCACGTAACTTTGTGCGATGACATTTTAAAACATGTCATTAAGCCTATTATTCCCGAAAATCTTTTTAGATGATAAAACCAAATATTTCATAAATCCAACAGGAAACTTCGTAATCGGTGGTCCGGTTGGGGATACAGGTTTGACAGGACGTAAAATTATCATTGATACATATGGAGGTTACGGCAGACATGGCGGCGGTGCTTTCTCGGGGAAAAGACCCAACCAAGGTAGACCGTTCCGGTGCATATGCAGCACGTTATGTTGCTAAAAATATTGTGGCTGCCGGTCTTGCTAAGAAGTGTGAAGTACAAATTGCATATGCAATCGGTGTTGCACGTCCTGTATCTATCATGGTTGAAACATTCGGAACTTCTTCCTATTCCAATGACCAATTGGCAGAGGCAGTAAATCAAGTATTCGATTTACGTCCTACTTCCATCATTGAAACCCTGGAATTGCGTAAACCAATTTATCGTAATCTTGCCGCTTACGGACATATGGGTCGTGAAGATTTAAATGTTAGCTGGGAAAAGACAGATAAAGTAGAAGCTTTACGAAATGCATTAATGTGAAAGAAAAACACGTCATTTGACGTGTTTTTTATATTTGGTAGATTTACCCAAAATATATTATGATATTTATCCTATTTTTTTACAATATTATACTATACTACTAGACATAGTATTCTTTGTAAGGTATACTATGTCTATATTTTAATTTTGAAAGGGAGTATTCTATGAAAAAAAGAAAACTTCGATGGTATCATTGGTAGCCGCACTAATTGTGTCCAGTGCCATTTTTACCTGTGTCTGCAGCGGCCACATCGGCTCCTGTATCTGTAAGCAACGCGGAGGCAGCAAGTGGTGCTGCAGTTTCAGGAGATGTAAAATTGGATGAAACAAATTTTTCCGGATTCTGTATTTCGTGAGTATCTAAAAACAAATTATGATAAGGATAAAAATAATAGTTTATCTCAAGATGAGATTTTAGCCATTCATGAAATAAAATTAGGGGGTACAGTCGTGTTACCAATTTAAAAGGCATTGAATTCCTGACCGAGATTACATATTTAGAAGTAATGGAAACAGGAATTACTGAATTAGATGTTACTAAAAATACAAAGTTAACTTTAATTGATTGTTCTAATACGAAAATCACTAATCTCATTTAAGCCGCAATACGGCATTAAAAACATAAAAGGTGCTATAGTGCTCCAATTACAGAATTGGATCTTAGTAACAATACTTCTTTGGGAGTCTTAAGAGCATCAGGAACAGCAATTACTGAATTAGATTTATCTAATAATAAAGAATTGACATATTTGGGAGTGTGATAGCACCAATATTACCGAGTTGTCTCTTGCAAATAATCCTAAGTTACAGTGGTTGATTTGTGCTAATACCAAAATACAACAATTAGATGTTACACATCTATCTGATTTAAGAAGATTTGAAATTCATAATACAGGTATTACAAATTTAGACGTGACTAAAAATGAAAAAATTAGTTCGTTTAGATTGTTCTAATACTCAAATAGGTAACTTAAATCTTGAAAATAATAGAAATTTACAAGTTTTACTCTGTGCTGACACTAGTTTAAATCAGTTAGATATTAGTAAGAATACTCAATTATTTTTTATTTTGATCTTAATAATACAAATATTTCAAATTT